>Ga0214543_1003569_pt1 | contig 30065 bp, 12 predicted proteins | sample CNSS2metaG_FD_160094 | JGI IMG/M metagenome (GOLD analysis project Ga0214543, IMG submission 160094) | Root nodule microbial communities from cowpea collected in UCLA plant growth center, Los Angeles, California, USA - CNSS2 | ecosystem: Host-associated > Plants > Roots > Nodule | place: USA... | reverse complement strand
CATAAATCTCAATGTTACCATCTCATGCATACAAAATCACTCAATTCATAACTCATGAACCACATCCCTCATGCATAAACATTCAGAACATACTTTAGCACAATAATCCAGTCCTACATGTGATATTTACCCAATTAACAAAGAAGAAAATAGTATAGGGTGCATCCTCGCCCAACTCTCGCTCAATCTGAGGATACTCGCTCAGACGAGAGGTTTCCCTTGCTCAGGCGGACTCCCCTCGCTCAGGCGAGAATTTGAGGAGTGGGAATAGTGGCTCCCCGCGGGGTCTCGCTTAGGCGAGCCCTCCTTGCTTAAGCAAGAATGCATCTCGCTCAAAACGGGGACTCTTCGCTTAAGCGACCCTCGCGTAGGAATCCTGGGCGAAACCTCTGCTTGTCTCGCCTAGGCTAGACAAGCTCGCTTGGGCGAGATTATCAGACTTCGCCATTGTCCGCACCTGCATCAGTTATATTTTACGCATATGCAATATTACCAACCCTTCCCCACATTCACAATAGCATACCAGTTCAAGAATCACGAAACACCAACCAGACAACAGACAAACACATGAAACAGAAAAAGGTTATAGCTTCCCTTACCTGGAATAAGCTAGCACAGTACTCCGACATCAACCACGAAACACAACATCTCTAGGAAAAAGCTTAGAACTGGAAAACAGTGGAATAGATCTTAAGATTGGGTTCACTACGAAAACTCCAACTGATAACACTCGAGATTACACTAAGAAAGAGAGAATATGAGTTGAGGGGCAACTTATGTTGAGTAGAAACGAGCTTCGAGCGAACTGGTCCGATTCGGGAAAGCAAACTTAGGGTCAGATTTTGAAAGTTAGTAAAAGGGTTAGGGTTAGGGCAGACTTAGGGTCTGTTTTTCCCTTTGGGCCAGCCCTTAGGCCCAACTCAAATGGGGCATCCTTTTTAAATTAGGACAGAAAAAGTGGGCCTTACATTTTAACTTTTAAAATATAATTTTATTTTATATATTAACTTAATAACATTATATTATTATCATCTAATAATATAATATCAAGAATACGTACACAATGCTAGTAATTAATAAAATTTTATGCGTAATATTATTTTAAATATTTGTTATATATGCATTATTTAACTTTCATTAACATATATAAATGCCAGACTAATCTCTGTATCTATATATACATATATATATACATATATATATACATATATATATATATATATGTATATATATATATATATATATATATATATATATATATATATATATATATATATATATATATATATATATATATATACATATATATATATATATGTATATATATATATATGGGATCAAAAATAGTGATTAAATTTCAATCAGGAATCATTTCCAAATTTAGGTCAAATTTCAGGGACAAAAAACATAGTTTTACCTTTTCCTTTTGTAAAATTTTTAGATGTTTAACACTATTTTTTTCTGATGATTTTTTATTTATTTTAAACTTTCTTACGTTTAATTGTATTTAATTTTTAACAACATTAAAATATAGTTATTTTATTATTTTTTAATTTTATTGGTGAATATTAAATAATAAATAATTTTAAAAAACACATAAAAATAATTGTTAGTCTTTATATATATATATATATATATATATATATTTGTTCACTTTTTTATTATTATTGTGTATTTTTATTAATTATAAAATGAAGTATAAATAATTTTTATAATTTCGTTGTAAATAAGTTCTATATATATTGTATGTAGTTTTATAATTAAAAAAAATAGTCAAGTTTTAGAAAATGTCAAACTGAAAAAAAAAACGATTAAATTTAAAGAAATGGTCCCTTAAAGAATAAATCTAATAAAAAATTATTTTAATTTAAAGAAAAAATATTTAAATGGGTAATATTAGAAAACAAATGTGGACATCAAAAAAGAAAAATTCCCTTTATATATACTACGTCCACATAGGCGCTATCGTGCCTGCATGTACGCATTTTTATATATGAATGATAGTATGTTAATATAATAGTATAATGTTATTAAGTTAATATATAAAATAAATTTATATTTATTAAAAATAAAGTGAAATGAATAGAGAAATTAATGTTTGATGAACAAAAAAAAAAGAAAAAAAGAAAAACAGTTTTATAGAAAATAAGTAAAAGTAACCATTAATTTTTAAAAATTTAATAAATAATTATATTGTAAAGGATAAAATTAGTATTATGAAATGTGGATACAAAAGAGAGAATGCTTTTTTATATCATGAACTAGATTTTTAATGATTCAATCTACATCCGTTTTAGATCTAAATAATTGGATAAGATTTTTGATATAAATCCATTTTTTTAGCAAATCTAGTTTGGATTTTTTTAAAATTTAGATCCAAATATTTGGATCAAGATTTAAATTTAGATTCAAATAATTGAATCAAGTTCAAAATTCTGAATCCATTTTTTATAAAAGAAATTGAAATTGAATTTTCTAAAACTTGGGTCCTTAATACCGACACCATCAAATTTGGCATATTTTTTGTCAAGGCCAACTCATCCGAATTTCAGCATTGGATGGACTCGACTGACTTACGGTCGTGGCCAACTCGGCCAAATTTTGGTTAGGGTCGACTCGACAAAATTTGAACAAATTTTGACCGTGATCGAATCATCTGAATACAACCAAATTTGGTTTGGGGTCGTCTCAACCAAATACTACCAAATTTCAACCGTGGTTGACTCGACTGAATTCGACCACATTTTTACCGGAGCTGACTAGGCTGAATACAACCAAACTTTGGTCACGACCAACTCAGCCAAATGTGACCAAAATTCATCCTAGGTCGACTCAGTCCAATGCGGTCAAATTTTGGTTGGGATCAGCTCTACCGAATACTTCCAAATTTGGTCCAGTGTCGGTTGGGCCAAATTTTGACCAAGGCCGACTTGACTGAATTTGGCTGAATACGACCAAATTTGGGCTAGTCCATCTCAATCTTTAGCCTAACCCAACTAAAAATTTAAATTGAAAATTTGGATTGGATTTTTTAGATTATCCATATTTGAAAATGTAGATTTAGAGAATAGATATCCAATCTGTAAAATACATAAAATGTATATCAAATTGAAATCTAGACCCAAAAAAAATGAATTTTAAATCGATTAGATTTTTAATAAAATGGATCTTAAATGGTTTGAATTGGATCAAAAGTGGATCGGATAAAAAAAATAAGATTTTTTACCCACCTCTACTTTTTTCATGTGGACGAAACATCTTGATTACTAAAGAGTGATTAAAGAAGCCTGGAATAAGTTACATTAGGTGTCATATGTTCATTGTTATTAAATAAAAAAATTGAGGAATTTAATATTAGAATTAAGCTTTTGCATAGGAAAGCTTTTCGCAATGTACGCCATAAAATTGAGGAAACATCTACAAGGTTCAAAAAATTCAAACTAAAATTACACAATCAAATTATGATGAAGATCTAAATTAAAGGAAAACAAGTTATCATTGATCTGGAAAGTGCACAAGCATTTCAAAAGACGTTTTGAAGGAAAAATATAAAATAAAATAGTTTGTTGAAGGAGATAGGAACATTAAATACTTCCATTATTAGATTATTACTATAGTTTTTACTAACATATACTTTTCAATAAATCTGCAATTATGGCATGTGCTACGAATTAATTTCAGTATTTATTTTCTATTCCTAAAATATGTTGTAATGATTATGATATCATTAATGTTTTACCTAGGACTTTAATTGACACTAATAGTCGTGTTTTTGTTAAGCATTAAACAACCTGGTAGGGAAAAAGTCCAAAGTCATGTGATTATGCTTCATTTGAAAGACGATGGTTAATTTTAACAACAAATAATGTAAAACTCAAGGGTTTCATCTAATAGATTATGTGATCTTGTTTTACAATCTGACATGGCATGAATATGCTTAAACGATAAGCACACAAAAGTAAGCTAACATTTTACTAAATAAAAAACAAATAAATTTTTATTCTATGTTGTTCCATCTGCAAAAAAGATCTGTTAAGGCAGTGGACAAGTCATATCGTAGTGGTGTTATCGAATTTCGGTCGTGGTGGAAATCGGTAGTGGTTTCCCAACCTGCCGCCACAACAAGGCGGTGGCGAATTGAGTTTTCCATGACGGCACATGGCGGCTATTTTTGGCATGGCAATTGGTAGTGGTAAAATTGTCATGTTAGGAAAAACGGGCTGGAAAAAGAAGACAATAACTTGAACAAAAGAGAAGAAAAGAAATGGACAACTAAGGCTTGGAAACAAAAGTAGAAAGTGGAAGAGACATGGTACGCCGACGTGGGAGAAGGAAGACATAACCAACAGAAAACCATAATTGCATCCTTAGTTTTCCGAGTGTTTAAAAAATAAAGTAACAAATTGGGCCAGACCCATATAAAATATATTTAAGGGTTAAATATGTTTTTGCTCCCTTAACTTTGAGTGAAAATTGGAATTAGTCAATCTTTGAAACTTTGGCTCAACTTAGTCTCCAAACTTTAGAAATGCATAGATTTAGTTCTTTTAACCAAATTTTGTTAAGTTTATTTCACATTTCAAACACGTTTCATGATAGCATTTGAGTTGTTTACACTGTTTGACACATTTTCGCTTCAATGTTAGCAGAGAAACGTGTTTCAAACATCAAATAAACTTAACAAAATTTGGTTAAAAGAATTAAATTCACGCATTTCTAAAGAGGAAGACTAAATTTGTCCAAAATTTCAAAGAGGACTAATTTCAATTTTTACTGAAAGCTAAGGAATCAAAAACATATTTAACCTTTTATTTAATCTAACCTAATGCACATAACTCCTTTAACCTTTTACACTATGTTACTGCATCCACCAACAGTTGTAGTAAAATTTTAATTAACCTAAAACAATCACTCCCATCTCTTTTTCCCTTGCCTACCAACAACCACCACCACTGTTGTCATCGATTGTCGTCTGGTATAGCCAACCACCACTAGTTGTCGTTGCCTGCCATCGCCAAGTCTGTTTTTTTTAATGTTTTTTTTTCTACTTTTCTACTTTTACTATAATTATTTTGCAAAAAATATACCTATTTTCTAGCAACAAGTATGGCCAATGATTAGGATAGTTCAAAAGCATCTCACAGAAGTGATTCAGTTTGGAAACATTGTCACCTGATGATGAATTAAATTTAAATACAAATGTTTGTAATTATTATGGGAAAGTTATGAAAGGAAGATTTACCAGAGTAAAAGAACATCTAATGGCAAAGAAGGGTAATGTTGCTACTTGCACCAAGACTCCAAAAAATGTGAGAGACGAACTTTGAAAATTATATAGAGAAAAAACAGACAGTTCCTCTATCAATCCTGGATATATTACAACCAATGATAATCATGATAGTGAATGAAGTTGAAATTTCCACTACTAGTAATGATAAAAGGAGAAATAACGGTGGAAGAAAAGGAAGTTGATTACATTGAGAAGTTGTTGCAGGATCATAAATTCCCGTGGAGGAAACATAATTGTTCTATTATGTCATATGCATGGAATGATCGAAAACAATGATTCATGATTAAATTTTTTGTTAGCTCCCTTAGAGGCAATGTTTATCAAGTCCATTGATGGTTTTAAATTTGTGAAGATAGGAGAAAAAACTATTGAGATGCTTGATTCTCTTGTGGAGGAAATTGGAGAAGAAAATGTTTTTCAACTTATAATAGATAATGGGAACAATTATGTGTTGGTTGGTAAGTTGTTGGAAGAGAAAATGCCCCATCTTTATTGGACTCCTTGTGTTGCCCATTGTATAGATTTAATGCTTGAAGATATTGGAAAGCTTCCTTTGATAAAAAAGACAATTTAAAGAGGAGTTAGTCTTGTTGGCTTTATCTATAGCCATTCTAGTACTTTGAATTTGCCGAGACAATTTACAAATAAGAGAGAATTGGTAAGGCATGTAGTTACAAGGTTGATACATCCTATTTATCATTATAAAGGTTGCACCAAAAGAAGGAAAATTTGAGAAAGATATTCACTTTTGATGAATGGAGCAATAACAAGCTATCTACGTAAGCTAAGGGGATGGAGACTACAAAAACTGTTCTTATGCCTTCATTTTTGAATCATGTTGTATTTACTCTCAAAGTTACAACTCCTCTTTTTCATGTGCGTCATCTAGTGGATGGGAAAGAAAAAGAGTTATAGGATATATATATATATATATATATATATATATATATATATATATATATATAAAGAAAAAGATATAATATATATATATATATATATATATATATATATATATATATATATATATATATGTATGTACATGTACAATATGTATATATGTATATATGTATATATATACATATATACATATATACATGTACATATATATACATATATACATATATACATATATATGTATATACATATATATGTATATATGTATATGTATATATATATATATATATATATATATACATATATACATATACATATACATATACATATACATATATATATATATATATATATATATAACAATGGAGAAAGCCAAGGAAACTATAATGAATTCATTCAACAACAATGAAAGTAAATACAATGATGTATTTGCAATCATTGATAGTAGATGGACATGTCAATTTCATCACCTCTTGCGTGCAACTGGTCACTTCTTAAACCCAAAGTTTTATTATTCTAACTCAGACATGAAATATGATTTCGAGTTTATAAATGGATTGTATGCTTGCATCAAGGGGTTGGTGTCAAGTAAGGATGTGCAACAATTTTTTTTAACTGAGTTGCCTCTCTATTAGATTGCAAGTGGACTCTTTGGTGATGTTTTTGCCAAAGAATCAAGGAAGACCACAATCCTAAGTACGAGACTTAAACACTTTCTAAATTGCATTAAGATATAATGGTTACATTCTAAGTTACTTTCTTTGCTTTTGTAGCTCAATGGTGGAAGAGTTACAAGCATGCAACTCCCAACTTACAAAAGCTAGCAATCAAGATTTTAAGTTTGCATGTAGTTCATAAAGATGTGAGCGCACAAAAAACCAATAAAAAAAAGCAACCATCAAGTTGTGGTATTGTTATTGGATCTTCCCATGCTTCTAAGAAAGGTCCAGGTGCAACTCCAACACCAACCAAGAAGGGTAAAGAGAAGACTTAAATTGGGGTTCAAAATGAATTGCATGATAGCTTTGATTCTGAGTTTTAAAGATTACTTAACTTTGAGAAGAGTCTTTCAGAAGGGGAAGAGGAGGAAGAATATACCTCATTGGATGGTAATATTGAAGATAATTATGTTGGGATTGAAGAAGAATTTGATGATTAGAAACTTAATAGATCTATTTTATGATTTGTTTTTATTTTATGTTTCAAACTTCAAATTTGAAGTGTTTTGATATGATGTTATTATTATTTTAATTTTTAGACATAATATAATTACTTTTATATTAGAATTATATGTGGTGATATTATATTTCTTTTGACCGCAATGTTTTTACCGTAAATCATTATGGTTTCCATTATAACTTTTTAAAGGATTTTTGGATCACCAATATTTTACGTTATCCGATATTGATAACACTACATCGAAGTATCTTTTAAACAAAGAAATGTTTTTTTTTTCAATAAATCCATAAACTAAGCATGGTCAACTTTAGAAAAGTTGTCTACTTTGTACGACACTAAAATTTGGATAAATTAAGGAAATGCACATTGCTCAAGAAGAAGGTAAATACATCCAAAAATTGGGATGTAAAAAAGAAAATAACATTTATTATTGCATTAAGTGTATTAAATGCATTTATCGATGTCAAGCTCTTACAAAGGAATACATTAAAAAAACATTAAACTCCTGAATGACAAAAAACAATTTCACATTGACTACTTTCTTTGAATACTATATAAAGAAATTGAAGAATAATAAGAAAGAGAGAGACTACATTTTGTAATACCAAAACATAGCTAAAGTTTTCTAAGCTAACAAAAATCTTCAAAAGGAACACAATTTGTGTTCAATCCAACATCAATGTTATATACATCAACATATGATCAACATCTCTAGTGAGCAATCATGTGATCACTAATCACTTCATTGTAAACATCTTATCTTAACCAAGAATGTCTGTTTGGTAAAAAAACACTCAAATTGAAAAAAAAATGACATGTAAAAGGAATAGATGAACAGGTCAACAAAGAGTGATTGAGAGGCAAAAGAATACTCAAACTGAGTCAAAAATGACTTATAGAAAGAATATTTGAACAAGGTCTACAAGAAGTGGCTAAGATCTGAAATAATACTCGATTTGAACCAGGAGTATTTTGTTGAAAGAGTACTCAAAGAATTAGTCAAGAGTGACTATAAGCACAAAGAATACTCAAATTGTACTTCACAACACTAGTCTACTTAATGAAACTCACTCAATTGATCGAGAATATGACAGTCTACCGATTGGATGAATTAGTATAAAAATGATGTTTATTCTCTCCTTTATCTTTATACTTTGCATTTCATTTTATTTTTATTGCTCTAACATAAAAGGATAGTCATGACAAAATTTCATATAACTAAAACGATTTTAACAAGAAAATAAGTTTTGCATGATTATTTCATCAAATGCAACTACCATAGATTGAATATTTACTGTATAAAATTGTCGTTTAAATATTCCCTATAACACAATATTTGCAAAAAGTGTACAATAGATTTTAGAAACACAATTGAACTCTCCCTTGTGATAGAGGACTATCTCAAGATTCTATACAAGAAGAACTTGAATATGAACTTGAAGATCAACCTTTGGGTTTTCTTTTAGAAATTAGTTATGTTCTATGTTTTTGGCTTTAGGCTTTCTTTTATAAATTAGTTTATGTTTGTATGTTTTTGAGCTTGGGCCTTCTTGTAAGGTTTTCAGGTTTTCTTAAACTTATGTGCCTATATATAGAGGTATAAAAAACTAATGTAGACTTTTAGTCATATATTGAATTTTATTTCATTAAAGAGAGGATTCTCTTTGTTCTTGGCTTAGGGCCTTTGGTTCTTATCAAAGAATAACATCTTTATGACAAATCTTCACTTGACTTATCAATCTGCTAGATTGTGGCATCCTCCATCTATGTGTAGCATCCTCCATCTCTGTCTTATTCTGCGTTCTTCTCTGATTTATTCATGTCGTGCCTCTTGATGATTCAAATTTAGAAACAATTGTACTTTTTTCTGGATAGGATCGTATCACCTTGTATTTTCAATATTTTTACACATCCTTCGTTGGGTATTTCAATGTTTTTACACAACCTTCGTTGCTTGAAGTGAAACATTATATATCTTAATGAGAATTGGAAGTAATATTTAGAATATAATTTCCAGTGTTGTAAATCGTTTTAAATCAACAATAGTAGGTAGCATTGCTGACTTAAAATTCTAAAGGCTTTTGTTATTCCTTGCATGTCAAGGAAAGAAGATACTGTCATTTAAAAAAATTAGTCCCCTCCAAATGAAAGTTAGATCAAATTAATACATATGGAGCATACATTAGTTATGTCAAGAAAACATGTGAGGGAAATTTTAGGAATTCAAGTGCTGTGAGAACATAACGTGAAATTTACTAAAGCATATTGAACTTTTGTTCTCGACAAGGGTAACAACGAAAATGTCAGGATTTTTTTTGTGTATTCACATATTAACTTCATGCTCTTAGTTGTGGTCTTAGTTTCATACTTACCATTTTCAATGTTCATGGTAATTAGAAAATTGAAAAGGGATTTGGAGCATTAAGAGCTGGTAGTTGCATTTCAGCAGTTCTGGTGTGTCCCACTGTACAACCTGCAAAATCTTTATATCTTCAAGAAATCAATGATTTTGTTTCTTTTTTAAGCAAATTGTTTCTCATTATGAATCCAACAGTTTTTTAACATTCTACTAAGGAAGCAACTATTTTGACATGCGACTTCAACTTGATTCCAATAGGAATATCATTCCCAACATTACTGGTGATTATAAGATAAGCCAAGGATCTTGCACCATGCCATTCTCATTTCAAAACAAATAGAGAAATATCATATCAAAAAGAGATGGCCATAAAAAAGAAAGCCATGAGCATGATAATCCATACACAAACAAGAAAAGATCCAAGAACCAATTTACATCAAAGTGTTTAGTAGCATTGGCAAAATGAAGCCCTTATTATGCTCCTAATAAACATAAGGCAATATTCTCCATGGCACAAGTTTACGATACTCTGCCCATATCTCTTTATACTTCTCTGCACAACGAGTTTCATCCCTTCTCTCTCTCCAAATCAACAGAATAAGAAGATAAACTGGATAGAAGTATGGAATTGGTGAACTGCAAAAATGAGTTAAATACAAATGTTTGACATTAATTTCTTTTAGAAAAATAACAAATATCCATGATTTATGTCAACATAATAAAGCAACTAGTTAAGGAGATCACCTTATCCCACAAGGTAAGCTAAAGGAGAGAGCAAGCAGCAAATCCCCTAGGTAATTACAGTGCCTAGCAACACCCCTTCAACATAATAAGAACAATAAAAATAAGAAAGATTCATGACTTCAATAAGAAAAAGAATAAGGATATGAACTTTGCTATAGCCAGCTCTAGGATGACAAATGATTAAAGACAGCACCAAATATAAATTCTTGCAAAAAGAAGTTTGTCACAAATTATGAGCTATATGAAGGGTTCAAAAAATAAGCCAGGCATGCATATGAATCCCATAAAAATATGACAATCATCTTTTCTTTTTACCTCATAACATCAGAAGTAGTTAGAGAACAAGAAAAAGGGATATCAAACAGTATTTAGGATTAGTTTTCCTGTTTCTGAGTTTCCATATTTCTTTATATTTCATGATGTTTCCTTAGTTCACTATTAAGAGTCTAGTCACTAGTGTTTGTATGAACAAGGCCAGTGCTTATCTATTATTGCATCACATTGTAAAACTTCATACTGAATATCAGTTTCAGAGTGTTACACTATATTCTCCTTTACCCCTATATCTAAAACCCTGTAATTTCAACATAAATGAAAGCTTACCAATAACCAGACGCTAGTAGCTTGCCTCCAACAACTTTTGGAGGCTTACCCCAAATAGGAGCCTTTGGATTCTTTTTGAACACGTGTTTTTGCTTGTTTGCTCCTCGAAATACCATATATCTGCACGGTTATATTACACAAATTACAGTTTATAAGGTTTACTGATAGAAATGTATGAGTTTATTAGATCAGTTTCAGTCTTCATAAAATTTTCTTTTATGTCACTTCAGGAGTATATGCATTACAGAAGTCACTTTTACATGTTACAAGTTACCCGATCAAGAAGACAAAGCAATTAGCTACCACGGCAGCGGTTGTTAACTCCACACTGTTCTTCAATAGCCACCACCCCTAATAGCAATTGCAGATTGTCAATACATGCAAGATTTTAATGCAATAGATATAATATGGAGCTAAATAAATCAGTAGCAAGTTTCATTTCCAACACAGATGAACTATGTTTGAAGCGTGCTTTATACCTTTGTTGGTTACTATCAAGTCTTGACCATAGCTCACACGTACACACGCACAAAAGAAAATAAACAAAATGGATTCAGCATATGAGAAATTTCTCTTATTTAAATATGAAAAACATGCATTAACAAGAGAGGAAGAGAGTCTCTTGGAAAATGATTTGGAAAGTCCCCTCATTTATAGAAATCTAAAATGTCAGACAGAAACCAGAGCAAACAAAAAGGAAGACATAAATAACACACATTTCATATTTAACAATTGTAATGGTACTTATGCACACATTGAAGAAATTATAAGTCAGGGGCTGCTATCTGAAAAAGCAGCATTATTCTAAGAGGAATGCAAATTCAAATTCTTCATTGGCCCGTTTTCTAGGCCTTTAGGCATTGTTTTCCAACTAGTTTTCTTTTAGTTCAGTAGGTTATCTTCTTCAACTGATTCTATCACGGATGAGTAATACACCAAGTATTTAGTTACTGAATTAACTGTATATGATTGATGTTCTTGTGCTTCCTTTTGTACAGAAAAAGAGGAAAGAAAAGAAACATGATTTAAAGCATTTGAAAGCACTGCACTTTATATGCATGTGCAAATATCCAGGCGGCATATAATCGATACCATTTTTTGAATAATTGACTTAGTATTCAGAATCATAATAAGTCAAAAAGACTATGATCAAATCAACCTACCAAAATCCTCACAATTACCTAAGCAAATATTCCTACTAGGGAAACAAATTTAAAATACAGAGTGTACCACAGCTAATAAAACTACTATACTAATTATTCAAGTTCTAAATAGATGATGTGATCATGATTCATTATTACTTGTACACAATAAATTACTAGTATATTGATTGTCACAATTCACCCAAATAGAACATGTGTCATAGTTCAAATTGGCAAGACAAAAGTGTGCTCAGGAAATCAACAGAACAAATAATAATCGTTGACTCCATCTCACCAATTTCTTTTACATGTCGACAAACATCATTACATGCATTGGCAAGTTTCGGCATATATACTTTATACCAAAAGATTTATTCACAAAAGGCTGGTATACCATAGAACTTGAGAAAGTGGCCAGAGTAGAAAATGACTTATATCACACATAAATACAATAAACAGAGAAAAAAAAAATCAGATAATGGATGAAAAGCCCAGCACAATTGTCAAAAAGGACACTACGGAACCTCCTTCCATGCCCAAGCAAAAGATCAGAAGGCCATTTGGATGGAAAATTTGTTCAATTAGGCTTTTTTTATTTTATTTTAAAGATTGCTCTTGTTTGTGTTTTATGGATCATACTTGTGTATGTTGCAGATCCTCCAACCGTTGGGTTTCAGAAGGACCCTCAGCTGGTAATAAAGGACAAGAATAAGATCTGTCAGAATTTTCTGTCCTTTAGACTTAGCCTAACCTAATACAGACCTGATTTACATACGTAGTAGTGACTGACCATCCACCAAAATCACTTTCAAGTTAATCCACAATCAAGATGACAAACAGAATGGAGTATTCAATGTCAACACAAGAACTCCTCAAACACCTTTGAGAGGTGAAACTAAGTTCATGAATGGAAAAGTTCAGTTTACAACTGTATGTATGACTATGAACAAAAAAGGTAACGTTTCCCCTGCTTACACAAACAAATTGGAAGTTCGAACTCTTCTATTTCTCATCCAAATTCACAAGTATGGCAAATACCTGTATGCTGAAAGTGAAAGGTATCCACACTAAATCTCCAAAGACCAACATGAAGCCCAATCTCTCAGCAATTATGTCCCAGCTGCAGAAGACAAAACAATAATAAGGTTAGAAAGGGGAATTGGATCATATGTGATTGATCAAATGGATATCCTGATCACAGTTTACTGTAAAATTCAGGAGAAATGTTGTTCAGTTAAATCTTTGTAGATTTTTAGATGAAAAATTATGTATATATACTGTGTTGAACCTAGATCCTGGGTTTTGATAAATTGTTCTACCCACATATTTGGTTTATTCGAGTAGACTTTTCAGTAAAAATTTTAACTAAGCTTATGCCAAAACTAATTTATAAAAGTTCTCTTATATTAGCTTCTCTACAAGATGATTTTTAACTCATGCACAAGTTAATTTTAGTGTATAAATTTTTTTCATTTTCCCTTCTTATTTTGTTCTTCCGATAATGCTTATGAAGAAGCTAACCCAAATAGGCCCATTGTATTTTGGACATTGTACTTATAAGTTATACTCGTTCCTCCACAACCTGGTTTTTACAATCTAATGTTTTGAAGCGAATTTTAAAAATCATGTTTCACCCTATCAAGAACTGCAGATAATACAACTACTCATCCACCTAATGCAGCTATGGCATATAATTCAATTATGTCAATTTATTATCTTAGGAATTCTACAATGGGTAGTAGTACTAGTACTTCATATTTCTTTCCTTGATGCAGAAAGTTAAAGTGATTCATGCATTGTGACTACAAACTTTATCATAGCAAAAGTACTGAGGCTTTTACAGCAAAATAAATTAGCATCAGTGTCACAAACACCCCATCCCCTTCCCTCTCCTCTAAAAATATTGTAAATGGATTTAGGACTTAGAGGTGTGATGGTTATGGTTTGACTTTGAACCTCTACTAGGCCATGCATGCTTCTCCATCCAGGTGCTTGCACTTCCAATGTCACCATGCCCCATTCAAAAATATTAAAAAAAGAAAAGAACACAAAAACCTACCACTTTCAAGCCTGTTTTCGATGGCCAACTTGTTGATGTTCTTGTTCATTTGAAAAGTATATTATAAATTAATTTAAACATATTTAAATTGCATAAAAAATGTGAAATTTTATAAGCAAAATATGGATCAATGCGAAGGTAGATTTTATTAAAAATTCATCATATGAAAGTTTCTCATTGGTGTAAGAATTTTAATTGGCAATAAAGTGAATGAGTATCAACATCTTAAAACTTAGCATAACAGGTAACCCATGATGAAATTTATAGAACCCAAGTCTTCTAGTGGAACATATGTAACTCACGTGGATGTCATGTATTCTTCATGTACAAAATAGTCCAGGATGTATAGCTGGAATAGAAATGCAGAAATTCACATGTCAAGCACAGAATATAGCACATTTTAATTTTGCAACAGACATGAAAGTTTTTGAGATTACTGCACAGAATAGCTGGTAGAGAATCATTGACTGGCTCAAAGTACCATCTTGAATGCTCTTCATAAGAATAGATAAATTGATAAGTAGCCACCCCATCATTCCAGCTCTAACAAAGAAAAATCTGCAATTTGATAATCCATTAAATCCATAACAAAATGCCAGATTGATTTCAGTTATCATTCACACCTCGTTAAATATGCTGATGATGTAATCTTATATGCAAAAATCAGTGGACATGCATGTGAAATATATGTACAAATGATGTGAAAATAAAAATCTAAGGAATATGCAGAAGGGCATTTAAAAACCTAAGAAAATAAGGATAAGGATACTATCCCAAATTTAGCCAAATGATGAAATATAGAACAAACATTGAAAGATAAAAAATTTAAAATTTGGCCATGAGAGTAGGATGTGCAGAAGGGCACAAATAACTTCAAGAATTATTATTCATGTCTTAAGACCGATTTGAAAACCGTTTGTTATTCTATTTATGGTTACATCGATATCTCCTTTTTTGTAGGTTAAAATTACAACACAATACAAGCATCTCTTATCCATGTTTGCTCTATCATATGATTACTAGTACAGTGTCCAGTATAAAAATTCCAATTTTTATTCTTTAAAACACACATTTATGCTTTCTACTTTTTTTAAGACCTAGTCTGTTTGGCCAGTGTTAAAAAAATAGGATGTCAAAACATGACATGTAGGTTGTCAATAAACCTTGCAGGGAAAACTGAGTCAAGTTTCTCAAAGAAAAGAATAGAACAATCTACAGATCATATAAAAACCAGAGTTTGATATTCAGAATAATCATGATGGTATTCTAGATGAGATACAAATTTCATTGGTAGGTTGGGGCAAGATGTATCATTCATAGTAAGATCATAAATCAGAATTGAACCAGTCAAGTTAAATGAGAAAAAGAAAATACATCTTTCACTGGCAGAGATGGGGAATAAAAATATATTTTTAACATGGCTTAAATTGAAAACAGTCAAGTGAAATGAGAACAAGCAGGAAATTTGGGAAAATCACATACTTGAGGTCAATACCCATGAAGTGAGGATTTAGTTGTATTCCAAACCACCTATTTAAATAAAAAGAAAGCAAAATATCAATTTAGAATATATGGCCCCACTTCTCAATTAAATTAGCCATTAGCTAAAGTAATTTCAATTTAGAATATACCAATCATGTATCAGGTTCCCACTGATATGAGGTTTTAGAGATGAACCTTTACTTTGTGACTCGCAACCAGAAAAATACAGTACCAGGGTCACCTGCCATTTTTACTCAAAAGATCAACAAAACTGACAACCAAAAGGGTATAAAATTATCATGCCATGCTGAATAGTAAGAACATCATAAATGATGATTGAAATAAACCATCCTATGTCAAATTTGTAAGGGGATAACCAAAATGTAGGTAGAAGTGATTGAACACTAACTGCAGGAAGAAGGTATTGATGTCCACATAGTGGTCATATAATTTCTTTTCATCAGTTAAGTTTAAAAATGGATCAAATGGAATAGTTCAATTAAACAGGTTAAGGAATGTCAAAGAAAACTGCATACAAACCATTTGAAAAGACCACGCTCTAACCAGTTTTACTAATAGAGCCCAATGGAGTAAGTGGCCATCTCATCCAATAGGATAAGACTATATTGTTGATTGATTTTAAAATGTAATATGTTCATAATTTCATTTCTAGTATATCTGTAGGATGGATTTGAAAACTAATATATTTATACCAAATTGGTATTTACAAATGAGCCCCATTATTGGTGAAGCAATGGCCTCGACAACAAGATCAGTGCATGCAACCTATTGAAGAAAAGTAGAAAACCTTAAATACGAAAAACAAACAAATTAATGTTCAACATATACTAGTTTAGCAGCAAAACGTAACATTCAAATCAGCCGTAACTTGTGAACAAATTGCTAATCTCGGGAAGAGACACTAATCCAAGAATACATGTCACTTAGAGTATTTAAATAGACAAAGATGACAAATAATAAATTACACAAAACTACAGGCAAGTTCGGTTTTAGAAGGTGTTTTTGGGTGTAATCTAATCAAAATTAGAGTTTCAACTCGATAATACAAGTAATAAAAGTTCGCATCAAATACGAAATTTCAATTCTGATCAGATAACAATACCAAAAACACTTATAGAGCATGTAAGTTTAGTCCAATAAATGATCAGATGCCAAACTTTGGCACTCGAAATATCAACTCTAAGCTTACATACAAGAAAACTAAAGAGAAACGTTGTGGACAGCAACTCAAGTCCTCTGTCTGATATGGCCTGCAATAATTACCACAAAAGCACATTAAACATCTTAACCTCAATCTTCACGAAAGAAGCTGAACAATCTAATCCATCTTCCATTTCATGAGTTCACTATAATAAAACTAGAAAAAACAGAAAAACTCAGGGAACACATACAGTGGGAGACACAAAACCCATATTGGCACCGATCCCAAGAAGCGCAACCAACAGAAGAAGCGAGAGCAGACCTGAGAAAATGTAAACATAGTTAAAAATCCCCCAACACACTTTTTCTTATGTATATATAAAAGAACGACCACATTGTCGTTAACATGCATATATTATAACTGACCATTGCATCGATAGTGAAGACGAGTTGCATCAGGTAGAGCAACCCCAGGAACAACTTTCCCAGGGAGAACGGATCCAGCAATGGCCAAGTAAGTGAAGAACCCCGAAAGCAAAGGAACCTGACCCAGTTTATGAAAGAGGGAAAAGATTGTAAATTGATCATTATTTTCGTATAATCGGTGAATTAGCAGAGATTGGGGTTGAGTGTTGAGGACTAACGGAGTTCCAAGATGGCATGAGAGCGTGTAGGAGAAAACCCAGATCCACGTGCGACTCCATCACTTCCGAGTGAGTTCAAAATTGAGACTTTTCAATAAAAGTTTGAGGTTTTAGATTGTGCTATGTTGCTACTTTAAAACACTCTCAGCCGCAGATGAAAAATGACAGAACATTGCGATCTACACACTACTCCTGAGTCCAACCATTATCTGTTTAAGATTAAAAATTTCGTTTTTCCTTGGCTTCTTTAATCTACTGCAATTTTTTTTTTATATTTTTGGTAACAAAAATCTTCATGTAGATTTTTCAAGCGGGATTTATATGGGTGCACTACCCTAGAGTGTTGTATTACAGATGCATTGAATGGAATATTCTATGACATGGATCCTTGTTCAATTTTCTCATGATATGTTGTAGTGGAAATCTTGGGTTTATCCTTCTTTTTCTTAAAAACTAAACAGATGAAATGATATTAAAATTTGTGTATACTTACAAAGAGAGAGATAATCACGAAAATTTCATATAATATGATAATGTGAAACTTCAGTATGAAAAATCTTTTTCATTCTCCTGTGATAAGTGCGATTATTTGTTTGTGTTTTCTGGTGTTTATTACTACAATTTGTTTTTTTTTTTCAGTGACCTAATTTTTGTAATCAGTATAATAACATTACAATATCTGTAACAATCCTATAGAAAATGTCTAATCTTTATTGTAGTAGCAGCTTGTGGTAAAAAAAAAAAATTGTTCCTTTGTGGGTTAAGTTTCTTTGAGGTTAAATATGTTTTTGTCCCTCCATCTTCAGTAAATTTTGGAATTAGTTTATTTAAAAATTTTGAATTAATTTAGTCTTTTATCTCTCGAAATACATGTATTTAGTCTTTTAAATCAAATTTTGTTAGGTTTATTTGATGTTTCATAAGCATTTCAGGATTGTATTTGAGTTATTTATATTGTTTGACACATTTTTACTTCAATGTTAAGTCAAATACTATTATGAAAGACATTTGAAATATCAAATAAACTTAATAAGATTTGATCAGAAAAACTACATCTCATGTATTTCAGAAGATGAAAGACTAACTTGGTTCAAGATTTCCAAATGAATTAATTCCAAAATTCATTGAGAGTTAAGGGACAAAAACATATTTAACCCATTTCTTTGAAGTACTTGTTTATGTATTGTTTGTGATTTTTTTTACACAAATAACACTATCACAATTTTTTTTCTCTCTCAAAATACTTGATTATATTATACTAGCTACTTAATGCGTTTTAATTATTTATAAAAAGTATTTTAAGTATAATTAAACGTTTCAATAATTGCTTCTTTTGGCATAAATATCCTTTAAGTTTTTTAGGTAACTTTTAATCAAATTAAACAAACATTCATAAATACAAGGAATATAATTTTCGAATTGTAAATTCCTACGCCGCACGAGACAAACTGAAAATGACTTATTCAGCCGAATGTGATGTGGAATTTACAAACTGAAATACATCCACAAGATTAATGTTGATAAAGTTCTTTGGTTATCAATTTGTTTATTTAGGTAATTATTATTCTTTTTAAGATTATGATATCAATGGTATTTGAATATTTTTTTTATTATGTTTGTAACATAGTAAAATGCTTATCTGTCAAGAGAAAATGTAGTTATTATATTATGCTGGATGTGTATCATATTCATATTCAGTATTGTTGATTATTAGAAATGAGTATTAAAACAATTTAAATAATTATAAAAAATTGACTATATATTTCATATATACTATTATGAATATTTTATTTCATATTTTAGTTTTTTTTTTTGCAAATAATAATTTTTTGGGCACTAACACAATTGAAGAAATTCGTGATGAATGACTAAATATTTCCTACAAATTAGAAACTAGTACTTATTTTGTTTAGATTATGTGTGGTACTTATACATTGTCTTCTCATATAAATAGTTTAATTTTCTTTAGTAGTAATGAATACTTATGTTTTAATTCATGGAAGTATTCATGCACTTAATTTTATTTTTGGACAAATTTCACTATTTGTGTTGATAAAATACATACATTTTTTTTTTTTTACAATTTGGTTTCTAATTGACAATTACGGTAACACTTTAGAAATTAAATTACCATTTATGCAATAAACTAGTCAAAGGGTTTGTACAGTACGTATCGATACAAATATTTATACAAATGAAGTTGAAATAAAAGAAAAACTCTATTCACTTTTAGATATTTTCCTTATATTTGTGTGTATACATAGTATTGGAATTACAGTTAAAAAAAACATATACAAGAATAAGTTATTGAGATTATTTTTTAGTTTAAGAAAATATTGAGATTATTTTTGAATTTAAGAAAATATGTATAAAGGAAACATTGTAATTAGATAACTAAAAACAATTTAATTTCATCAAAACACCAATATTCAAAAATCATAAAGATCACATACAAATCTTATTAATAAAAGATATTTAAGGAGCGAAATATACTAGAAACCAACATTTGATCCAATCCATAATGTTGATTTATAAGCGAATCCACGAATCATGAAATTAAGATAAGCTCATCATACTAAAGTTTGCACATCTACATATGTTACAATGTGTGAGAACTCTCCCTCACATTCTCATCACCTAATATCTCAATCTGTGACTTACATTTTTTTATAAGCACATGTTGAAATTCACTTAACTAGAATTCTGCTTGCGTAGCCAATAACCTCTAACGACAAGTGAATTTTTTGCTCCCCTAGCGAAAATTCAACTTGCCCAACAAGTAACAACTAAAGCTTGTTCAAAGACTCTAAAAAAGGCTTGCATGTCAAGGTTTGAATTATGCAGGGACCCAACCATCTTGAGCTCTTTGAATTTCTAATTTTCCACTTTCATCCAGTGACTAGCTAACCTGCCCAACAAGTTTGCATGACTTAGAAACATCAGCAAAAATATCAATGGTTCCAATTAGTTCTATGTGGGTGTTTTTACCCATTCCTCATATCAAAAACACTACATTCAATTCAAACTTAATCTCAGATAAAACCAATTAACTCAACTGATAAATATAAAAAAGGATAATGTTCACACAACAATAAAATTAATGAAAAAAAAAATCAAATTCAACAACACATATCAAATTAACATTAATATTCAACAACACACAATTATTCAAATTATTTAGTTGGTAATATTAATAGGGATTGAGCTAGTTTCCCTTACCTATAGCTCCTCATCCCAAATAATGTCAATTCAAATAAGAACTTACTCAAAAATTTAGAACCTAGAGCAATGTTTTCAAGCATAACCAAATTTTAGTACGTGATAAAAGAAGTTGAGATTATATTTTTTTCAACTAATCTTACCAAGATTGATGATAAAATCATAAGAAAATCAAGAAAAGAAATACTGCATGAGGTTAGTACAAACTTACTCTATTTGAAAATTTGATTAATTAGAATTGATGCTTACCTCCTCAACTATAAAATGTATGATTAAATTATGTAATAAATAAGGTAAGAAGGAGGAAAACTAGAGAGATTTGAGAGAGAGAATGGTTAGAGAAAGAGAAGGAAAATTGAGAAAAAGGAGAGATGCGCATCACAATCACAATTATAGGTTGAAAATATATTGAAAACTGCATCGATTTATTTGTTATAATATTGTTTCAAAATTGAAGCATTGATTCATGCCTTAAGTGATGTAATATATTGATTCAAAAAATAAATATTTATTATTTTTGTGAAAGAAACACTCATTATGTACATAAACGATGCAATTGGTGTTTTTTTGTTCTATCATCTACATCCATGAATATCCAACCTTGTATTTTTAGTTTACATCGATTTTGTAATTGACGTAATATGTGTATGACTTCTACATTGGTAATATTTACATTGAGTATTTAACTAATGTAATATCTCATAAACAACCAATATAAAATGTACTTTTTTTTTTTTGTAATAGTGATATATGTAGCCATGTTTTGAAATATATTGATTGATAATAACTTAAGTAGTTGTTAATTGATTTATTGATAATAACTTATTTTATAAAATATTTGAGTTTTACTTTTCCTTACTTTAATATTTGAATTCTTAATATGATTTATATTTCAAGAGCAATGGAGATATTTTTTTTTGTTAAACATATTCCTCACTCTTAATAATGTGAATGATAATTTATTTAAAATTTAGAATAGTTTTTAATTTGAAATTAACATTATATAATATTTTTAATGTGAACTATTTTTTATTTTTCTAATCAAATTTGGCGAGAATGAATACGCACAAAAGAAATTATCAGAATAAATACTTTAAGAAACCATATAATTATTGTCTAATTATAGAAAATACTTACGTCTTAATCTAAATGAAATTAATCATAACCATCAAGCAGGTTTGCCCGAGTGGTTAAGGGGGAAGACTTAAGATCTTCTGCACATAAGTGCGCGTGGGTTCGAACCCCACAGCCTGCATTTTATTTTTTTCCTGCATTTTACCACTTTGTGATATTATGTTTTTTTTTCCTGCTTTTTACCACACTTATTTTTTTTCTGCTTTTTTACCACTTTGTGATATTATGTTTATTTATTTTTTACTTATTTTTTATTAACATCAAGTAAGATTTGAAGAAGAAATAAAAGTCCAATCTCCCATAATCCATTATAGGTGTTTCTAAGAGCTAAAAGTGGTTTAAATTCAAGATAAAATTCTTGAACTTTTTTTTTTAAAGGTGGAATAGCTCAGTAGTGATGTTATCTTGTTTCTTTTTCTTTTTTGCTTTCGACAAATTCTTTCTATCTCAAAATTTCCTTTTCCAAAGTTGAACAAACTTATGCGTACAAAAAAGAAGTGTGATGTGACAAATAGAAATCGTGAAGACCAATAGGAAAAAAAAGAAAGATTGATAGAATAGTTTTTATCAGAAAAAGAAAGAATGACCAAATTGAAGGAGTAAACAACACCACAGAAAACTTGATCCATGAAACCTTCAAGTGTACATTATGGTCAATTTAAAAAATATCATATCCACAAGGAATACGTGTTTGTCTTTATACTTATATTAATTTAGAAGGAAAAAATTATAAAAGTTTACTATTGAATTTGTAGTAAGAATTGAAGGTGAGAGAACCATGAATTAAATATATTTTAAATAAAAGTGATAATATAACATTTTTAGAATTGGATGGTAATGTGAATTTTTGTTTGTTGACTTAAACTCTTTATTTATATTCTCTTTTAATTCTTTTTTGAATCTGAGTTAATTTAACTATATATTTGAACGAGAAATGTCACAATTTCAATACAATTAATTTAATTTTATTGAATCTAATTTTTTATTTAAATATCCAACATCCTATTTAACTAAGAATTAAAAATAATTAAGTATGAAAATGTGATTATATTTCGTCTTAAAAGACAATGATTTAATGTATAACATATATCATGAAAGGTGTAAGTACTTTGTCTTTGTTTGACAAACAATATATTACTATGCAGCCTTAGTTTGTGTTCGATAAATCATAAATGTTCTTAGATAACAAAATACATAAAAGTAAATTAGTTTTGTACTAAAATGAAAATCACAAAAGGTCATTTTATATTGTAGGGAATATTTACATCTTTCTTGACAAAAAAGATCTATTAGATAAATGACAAAGAAATTCTTGAACAAAGAGCTAAAGTTGTGTTTTTTTGAACAAATCCTTAAGCAACACAATTGTCAACTCTGAAAGAGTTTTCCAATTCGTACGACACGAATAAAGGAAAAACATATTGTCCAAGAAGGAGACAAGTACATCAAACTATTGGGATGTTGATAAAAGAAAAAAAAGAGAGAGGATAATTTATTATTGCATGGAGTGCATTAATCACATCCATCACTATCAAGCACTTTAAAGGAAGGAAAATAAATTCAAAATAGCGAAAGTTAGTCAATGACCATAAATGGTTTTGCAACACGAATCTATATAAAGCCACTTAAGAAGAGAAAGAAGAAAGTGAGAGACAACATATGTAGTGTACTGCTTAAATCTTTGGGTCAACAAAAAACTTTAAAAGAGAATTTTGGTAGTGTACAAGTATGCAAGTTAGAAGAAACAGAGCCTCAGTCTTTCAAATGTCAACAAACTATTATCTTCTTTGATGAGAAAAAGTGTGATCAGTGATCACAAAACGTGTAATTTCTTCATCTCAGCCAGGAGTGATTGTTTAGAAAAAATTATTTGGTTAATAGCCAAAAGTGACTGTTATTATAAGAACATTTTTTTAAGTCAGAAGTGGCTAGTAGAAAAAAAAATACTTGAATGGGGTCAATCAAGAATGATTGAGAGTCGAAAGAATTCTCGTGTTGAGTTAGGAGTGACTTATTGAAAGAGTACTTAATAAGTTAGTAGGAGTGACTACAAGCCCAATGAATACTCAAAATATACTTCATAACATTGATAAATGGATAAAATATATGTGTATTCATGCATTAGTTTAGGCCATTTTTATTCATTTGTGCATTATTTGACTAATTCCATCATGCATTATCTTGTTTTGGATCATATATTTGGATTTATGCATTGTTTGTTTAAACAGTTTTGGAGGAAGTTAGTTAGACACAAAACAACATGTTTCACAAGTGCCTGATAGATTTTTCCACAACTTGTGGATTTGGCTTCAAAAATGTAGGATTTAAAACAACGTGTTCCATAGGTGCCTGGTGGAATTTTCCATGACCTATGGATTTTGTTTCAAATTGTAGGATACAAAACAGCATGTTCCAGTTCCATAGGTGTCCGGTGAGTCTTTCCATGAGTTCCATAGGTGGCCTGTGGATTTTTCCACAACCTATGGATGTTTTAGCGAGAAATCTTAAGATGACATGGACTGACAAGGATTTAAAGGAAAAAGAAAATAAAAGAAAGATAAAAAGGGGGACAACGGTTAAGGGAGAGAAGTAACCACCTCAGCAAGTGGAGAAAACATGGAAAAGATAAAAGGGGAGGATAGTTCACGAGAGAGGTTCTCTTCTTCTTCGTCATTCTCTTCTTTTGTTAGTTTTAGTTTTTTTTTTTTCATTATGCAAAACTAATTTTCTTTTTGTTGGAGGATTGATGTAAGACTCTGGATTTTAGTTTCTACTCTTTACAATAGATGTTTTGTTAATGTTATTTATCTTAGTACTCTGTTTATGAATTTATTGTTTATTCTATGAGCAATTTCACAATTGGAAAATTAGGGATTGTTTGCGATTATAAACAAAACAGGTTAGGTTATGTCACAATTGGAAAATTAGGCATATCTAAGTAGTTTGCAATAGAGATTATTATCCATTTTTCATGATTCTATTGAATTTTTATAAATTGACCTAAGGAATTGGGAGTTCGAATTCAATGAATAGATTTTACCTACTAAGGAATTAGGGGTAAAACAACTCTAAGTAAACTCAAGTGGATGATTACATTACTTACATCAATTAAAAAGGAGTCGAATTCTATAGGAAAGGGTACGAAATCAATCCTCTGACAATTCTTATATTGATTGAAGTTTTTATCATTATTCTATGCTTACAAATCTATTGAATCTTATTTGCTCAAAATTGCGTGAATTAGGAATCTAGTATTCAACGAATCAATCCCAGAGGACAATATTTTATTACTACGTTAACGATCGATTCACTTGCCAAATGTTTATCAATAATTAATGTGCTTCATGAAACTCAGTTGATAGAGAATTGGACATAGTCTGTGTAATAAGACAGACTAGTATAAAAATACAAAGTGTATTCTCTCTTCCTCTATCTATTTACAATGTTTATTGTTTTTATTTGTAGTACCGTGCAAGAAGAGTCATTGCAAGATTATATATAACAAACACATTTATTTAAATATGTAAATTAGTTAAGTTCTAAAGTTTCGTTTGATGCACTTTATCAAACATGACTACCATGTATCAAAGCATGGAGGAAACCAAAAACCTAGAAGACAACGAAGAAGGTCACCCTATAATACTGAATCACACAAATACATATTTATATGTATTTTCAATTTAGTTATTTCATTTTAATTATTTTTAATTTTCCTCAAGTTCTTACTAATGTTACTACAATTTTTTCTTACTTTATTATCTTTGTCGTGTATTCAATTAATTAATTCCAAATATCATATTAATTAAATAAAAATAAATAAATTTCATTAAACATAATAGAATAAAAAAATTTCATTAATCATAAAAAGAATAAAAAAAAATCACTTTACTTTAAATAAAATTAAAAACCAATTGTTCATAAAAAAATATCTTTTAAACAGTCTGCATAATTATGACGACTTTAGTAAAAATAAAAGTCGTCAAGTCTCATATGACTTTAACTATAGTGAAAAAAATCAAAGTTTTAAACTAAAGTCCTTAAAGGTACGGTGACTTCAGTTAAAAAAAAAAAAGAAGAAAAAGTTGTCGTACATGTACGATTTCATCCTAACTCAGCTGAAATTGAGCCAGTTAGGACGACTTTACCTTTTGAAGTTGCTAGCCCCCATTTGACTTCACCTTGTTTCTTAAAGTTAAAAAAATTCAACTCATTTAAGTAAATACAAAAGTAAATTAATCCTATTTCATAAATTACCTGATATTTGCATCCACTTATATACTATACATTCGCTTTATCTCTAGTTGATGTGCAATCTCCAACATACTCCTTCACGCTGAAGCTTATAGATACCGAGTGTGTTACTAAACATTAATGAGTGGTCTGATAGCGGCTCGATAACAGGTGACACGATAGACCCAACAAACTATAAATCTTGCTAGAATAGACTCAAACTCATGACTCTAATACCATGTTAAGAAGTGAACTTTAAGTCTAACTCAATCTTACAAAACCAACTTAACTTTGTGATGGCCTTCCTCCATGCTCCTTGAAGACTTGCTTGATGAATGGAGTCTCCATGGATGAGTAGTGATGCGGAACCTATGAAATGGAGAAGAGGAAGAGGTGTTTGGTTCGATTTTATGTGAAGAATTCTTAAGAGATGTGAGACTAACTCCTACGGAAGGAAGTTAAAGTAGACTAGAGAGAATACTACTCTAAAGTGAGCTCAAAACAAGAGATTGTGTGGCAATTTTGATAGCAATTCAATACTCATATTCAAGCTAAGATTACATAAGGTAAGCCTCTCTATTTATAGGATAAAAGGAAAAAGAGAGGGAAAAATGGTCTAGAAACTTGAAAATTGGAGTAAAAAAGAGAACTTGCTCAAGGTGTGACTTGCCACCTAAGTAAGCAAATGTTTGACACCATGCTCATGCCCTCCACACTATGAGGCACTACTTGAAGTAGCTTGGTCTCCAAGTTAAGATTAAAAATCCTATTTTCCATACGCCACTCCTCTTAGCCCATAGTTAAGCCCAAACTACCCTACATGGTCCAAGCCCAAAACATGGTCCAAATAAAATCCTATTCTACTAGGAGCATTATACAAAGTCCAAAATATTATTCTAATATTTATAAAGAATCTTAGACTAGGTCTTCACATCTTCCTTAGCCCAGGTGAACATCAACTTGGGACTACTCAACTCAGATGAAGCCCAATTTTCTTTAATCCTTTTTGCCATTACTCTTATGGTTGGTCCTTTGGCTAGAGGTTTGCCATCACTTTAAGCCTAATTCAACCCCACAAAACTGGTTGGTGAGATGAGGTTTGCACCCATTTATTTATTGTAAATTCACCTTATTTCTAGTCAATGTAGAATCTCCAACAGATCACCTCACGTCGAGACATATACATCTCAAGTGTTGGACTAGACATTAAGAAGTGGTCTAATAACGGACCGATAACGGGTGGTGCGATAAGCCCAACAAACAACAAATCTCGTTAAAATAAATTCAAACTCATAACTCTAATATTACGTTAAGAAATAAATTTTAAGTCTAACTTAATATCATAAAATCAATTTTTAAGTTGAAATTTATATCTACTCATATAGTATAATTTCGTTATATTTCTAGTTGATGTAGTATCTTCGATGACTATAATTAATTATTGAAACATTGGTTATGGCAAATAACATTCACATTTTTTATTTCTTTCTGAAAGCTTGTCATAGAACGGGGATTGTGACAACAGCAAATTTAGCGACCTAATGTTTCCTTGTGTGAATAGAATGATGAAAATTGACTTGATTCAGATATGCTTGCTGGATTATTAAAGGAAAAAACATATATATATAGAGCGGACAGTAATAAATGCTGTTGGCATGTTTTTACCCTTCTCAGGATTCAGGAAAATGACTGATTTGGTTTACTTAAGATTCTGCTTCTGCTACCAAAGTGAACGCTTTTTTGGTGCTAACAACAAATACAAAGAAAAGGAAACTAGAGACAACTTTCCTTTGTTTCCTTGTGAGGCATACCAAATGTTGGTAGTTGGAACTCTTTAGTCAAAGACCAAGTCAACTAAAATATTCAATGGTTATTATTAAAACACTAGTGGCAAAACGAACTGTGTGTACATGTGATATTTTTTATAATAATATAAAATAATAAAATTATATTTATAAAATTAAATATAAATAATTTTGTACAATTTGATTATAATAGTTTTTATTTAAAACATGGTTACATGTTAAATTGAAAAAAAAGACGTGGACACAAAATGAATATTCTTTATATAATATATATATATATATATATATATATATATATATATATATATATATATATAATATGGTATAGATGAATGTCTTGTTTCATATTTCTGATGATTTTTTCAGGTTTAGTTAGAAGTCCACAATTTCTAAACGTGATCTTTTGCATACATATTAGTTACCGACACACTATTTGTATAATTTTTACTAAAAGACAGAGTAAGACAAAAAGAAGATTCAACACGAAACTCTGTAATCTATCCCATTTATTGAAGATGTTTATTATTTCTTTGAACAAATTCAAATAAGAAAGGAAATGTTTGATAAAATTAGAAAAGAAAAAGAACTACAAAATCTTATAGCCATATGTCCAACCAAAGATGTCTGCCCCGGGAAGATCGATGCCTGTAGAGTGCTGTAATAATTTTCTGTATACTCCATATCCAAAGGAATAACTTCTGTAATTTTCTTATGTATCTTTGTTGAATATTCACAAAAAACTGTTCGAGCCACGACTCTGATTATGCAGAACCTTGAAGAATGACCACCCATAATACAAGCTTTAATTTAATGTCACAGATTATACTGTGAATGAACACTATTACAATATGTAAATATCCGAATGAAGTGTTCTGAAGTCCTTTTAGGAGTTGGGAACGATAGTGCCAACATATCCAAATGCCATGATGAAGAAAGCAATCGATTGAATGTATAGGAATATATAGAACCGGTTTTTCCCGAACATAACATCATAGCAGCCACAGAAGAAAAGGTAGAATCCAACAAGAAGTTCCAACATGTGAATTCTAATGATATTGAACACAAAGACAGCAAATATAGATTGGTAAGCACTGGGATATAATCTAGAATTTGAATAAGTGAATGCTATTGTTATATGATAAACGAAACCAAGAATAAGAAGTTAACAAGACTCCATTATTATACCTGTCTCCAATTCTGAATCGAATCTTCTTGGGTGCTTTACCCCCACCTTTACCCTTAAGAGCATCTCCAAGTTTTTCAGTGACAATCCATTCATTCACTCGACTAGCCTCTAGCAGACCAATAATTGTAGCCTTTGTTCGATGCAGAGACATGGTGTTCTCAAAGAGAATCCAGAATACCAGTAAGTGGAGTGACCTGAAAAATGCACCTTTAGTCAAGAAGGTTATACTTGTAAATCATATTCATTGTCTTTTGAAGTTTTAAAACATATTCGTTTCTCATTCCTCATTCCATTTACATGGTTTAAGGCCAGTCCTATGTGCTATATGCATAAAGAATCATATTTGATGTGTTTATTGTGCACTCTATGGATTTTCTAGATTTTAGAAGAAAGGAAAAGTTGAGAAAATGAAGACCTTGGAGTTCCAACAGCATTTAGGAGTGTGATGATGGAAGGGATATAAACAGCACCCCACTTGGGTACCACCACCTCAGGCACCACAACTGTTGCAGGTAAGACAATGCAATAGAACATGAAAGTGTTTATGTGGGCCACGACCTTCCGGACGAAGAAGAAGCTGTAAACCACATATATCTTCTTCCATAAGGATACTTTCTGCAATGGACACACACGAGAATTTTGGTCATAAATAGCCAATACTTTTTGTCCTGCCAATTCAATGGGGCAACCTTACCTTGTTCCTCATTATCTCCATCACCATTTTCCGGAAAAGATTGGCTGGTCCACAAGACCACCTGTGCTGTTGGTACCTGTAGGCCTTCAGAGTACTTGGTAGTTCATTTTTCACCTGTTTTCCAAGTAATAAACTCATGTCATACTAATTCATCACTGTCACCAACACCACATAATAGTCCTATCATGTCATTGACATTTCATCAAATAGTATACAGACATTCTTCCATTACCACTCTTA
>Ga0214543_1003566_pt1 | contig 30087 bp, 28 predicted proteins | sample CNSS2metaG_FD_160094 | JGI IMG/M metagenome (GOLD analysis project Ga0214543, IMG submission 160094) | Root nodule microbial communities from cowpea collected in UCLA plant growth center, Los Angeles, California, USA - CNSS2 | ecosystem: Host-associated > Plants > Roots > Nodule | place: USA... | reverse complement strand
AAAGTGGCCAAAGAGTGCTAAAAACAAAGGAGACCAAAGGTACATAGGTACACTTGCTTCATGCCTTTTACTTTATGCTTTATGCCTTTGCTTTACTCTCTCTTCCACATCATTTATGCTCCCCAATAACCATGCGCCACCTAGCATTGCTTTCTTACTCCTAATTAACCTACAAAGCAAATAAACATAGATTAGCATGTTGGCTTAAGTCAAGTCAACTATAGTCAATAAGTCAAACCTAGTCAAAGGTCAACAAGTCAACTAAAGTTGATTCAACTAAGTCAACTTTGGGAATCAAAAATAATAAACACAAATGAAAAGGGATGAAGGATTAGTGAACTTCCTTTCTAAACATGATTAGTCTTCTTAAGCATGTGCCTTCATCCTTGGTTGGGGTCAATCCTTCATCATCACCTCACCCCTTTAGATTTGGGATGTTCAAGTCATGGTCAATGGTTGATTTTCTTAACAAAAATGTTTTTAAAATAAAATACGTAACTATCTGGTTTTTATGTACTTATCCAATTTACATATTTTAAAATTAAGTATTTCTTTTAGTTTTTTTAGGAAGTAAAATCTATTTGTTTTAAATGAATATTCTTTAGAAAAATTGTCTAAAACATTTTTTTAAGTGTAATCAAACTAGTCTATTATTAATGTAGAATTGTTAGTAACACCAATTAGGCTTTTACTTTCTAGACTTCCACAATTTCTTCGTGCAACCCTTTAAACGTTCGAAATAATCATTTTACCTTTCCAAAAAGTGACTTCAAAATTACATATTCTATGAAAGTTTTCATGACAAGTTTTTGAAATTTTTCCAAACAATATTTCTAGAATAAAATTTTCTAAATGAGATTTTTGAAATTAGTGTGTTTTGGAATAAAATTTTTGAAAAAAAAAAACTTTCTAAAACTCATAAAATGCCTTTCTAAAATGAGTTTTATGAAATACTTACATGTGAAATGTGTTTCGGAAAGATCTTTCCAAAACACATGGAATATGTTTCGAAACGAGATTTTTCCAACATTTTCTTTCCCATCTTCTTGTGCATAATTCTTCCTGTCTTCTTCTTTCTCAATAGCATAAGTGCAACAGTGGCGATGGTGGAAGCTGTGACAGTGGTGTGGTGGTGTGGGGTGGTGTGGTGGGATGCAATGAGAAAGGGTGTTTGATTCTTTTTCTAATATTATAGGTGATGAAGGCGTGACCAAACAAGATTCTATGGAAGTTCTTCCAAGAAGAATCACAAGGAGCATATTTTAGTCCTTCACCTTTATCATTGTTTTGAATTTCATTATTGTAATTTCCCTAAAGTTAACTTAGTTGACCAACTTCTGTTGACTTGTTGACCTTTGACTAGGTTTGACTTGTTAACTAGAGTTGTCTTAACTTAAGCCAACATGCTAATATATGTTGAGTTATTTTTGTAGGTTAATTAGGCTTAAGGAAGCATGGATAGGTGTGGCACAATAGTATTAGAGAGTAAAGATGATGTGAAGCTTAGGTGGAAGAGAGAGGAAAGTAAAAAGCATAAAACATAAAACAAAAGGAGCTTGTACCTCAAAACATCAAAATACTATAAAAAGATTGTTCAAAACATTTTTCTTGAAAAGAACAAGCAAGAGAAAGAAGATCAAATAGATACATAGAATTTTATACTAATTCACTTAAATCTGAGTTACATCCAATGTGTCAAGGTAACCTTAGGCTAACTTTGCATTATTTCAAAAGTTTTACAAAATTCCAACAAGATTACAGTTTTGAAATCACAAAACTACACCAAGAGTCTCAAATCACACAAGAATCTAAACAAAGTATGTGTAGTGTCCGGCACTTTCAGGCCTTTATATTTGGCAAACACAACCATGTTGAACTCTTTGCAACTTAATTGTTTATTTAGATGCATCCTTCTGTTCAGTTCATTACATTCCATTCTTGTGGTGACTTTGGACTGAATCCTTCTAAACATTGGCAAAGTGGTGCCTTTATGTCCAGCAATTCCCATAGGCTCCATAGCTTCCATACATATCACATTCGTTTATTGGGGTAATTTCATAAATCACCCAATTTTTCCTAGTTTCCTCCCATACACTAGTTTTGAATTGACCTTCGCCTATGGTAACTGCCATGAGGACCGAACTATTCGTAGGAACAAATGAGTACGACATCTCAACCTAGTTGGGGGCGTACATAAGGTCACTTTTAAGGGCGTACTTTAATTCGTAGAGAGGATTTTGCATTCGCTGTAATACGCCACTGAAATAAAGTCCATCCCAAGATCCAATGTGGGAATACTTAAGTGTTCTGTTCATCAGGTAATATCAACGGATATTCACAAGTATTTGTGGGTATTCTCGAAAGAAAAAATTAATATTTAATAATATATTTTAATGATAAATTCAAATAAAAATACTATGTATAACATTTATAAATTTCAAACAAAGTGCAAATAAATCATTTAAATAGTGTTGAATGACATTTTACAAAGAAATTGAGATTTTTTAAAACCAATTGATAAAAAATAGCCCATTCAATTTTAGCGTATTGATGTTTTAATCATGTTTTTTTAATTTTTTTTTTAATTTAAATTAAAATATAGGGGTATGGGTATCCACGAGTACGGATACTATTATACCCGTACCCCCCTGTTAACATGCGGGTATAAAAAATACACGTACCCATTACTCGCGAGTATCCATTTACAATATTCATTTTCTATCCATTGCGGGTTTTATCTACGGATACCCATGGGTACAAATTTTTTTGACATCCCTAGAGTTGAAGGCTTGACCACACAAGATTCCATGGAAGCTCTATCAAGAAGGATTACATGAGAAGGATGTCTAGAAGGGAGGCTTCTAGTCCTTAATCCTTAAATATTTGGTTGGTATTTAATTATTGTGATTTCCCTCTAGTTGACCAACCTTAGTTGACTTGTTGACCGTTGACTAGGTTTGACTTGTTGACTAGAGTTGACTTGACTTAAGCCAACGTGCTAATCTATGTTTAGTTGCTTTTGTAGGTTAATTAGGCTTAAGGAAGCTTGGATAGGTGGCACAACAATATCGGAGAGTAAAGATGTGTGGGATTTATGTGGAGGAGAGAGGAAAGTAAAAAGCATAAAGCATAAAGCATAAAGCAAAAGGAACTTGTAACTTTTATCCCCTTTCTCTTAAGCTCCTTTTGACATTAGTAGAAGACATTCTTGTCTCTTTTTGGAGTGAGGCCAAGGAACCCTCTAGGGTTTCCAACCACTATTTAAGTTTGTGCTACTTTGGTAGTAAATGCTTCTAGAATTAGGGTTGTTCTATTTGCTAGTTAACCATTTGAACTTTGAGTTTATTTTCTAGAGGCCTCTAGAACTTTGTATATAAGGGGTGCTCTTTAGCTTGAAAAGGGTTGATCATTTTGAGTTTATAAACTAGTGTTTCAACCACACAAAAAATCGTGAGCTTCCTCCCTTCGAGTGGAGACTTCACCTTAGCCTTATATTGTTATGCAAGTGGCATCATCACTCACTCATCACTAGAGTTGGTTAGCCATATGGCCCTTTTAAGAGTGGTGTGCTTCATCTGCATTACCATCTTCTATATCTTCCCTTTTGTGGTTGTTTTCTTCTATTTCTATTCAGTTTATATGTGTTGTTTTCCATTTCATTTTGAAGCTTAACTCAATCCATGACTCTCCTTCTTTAGAACCTCTAGAAGTGAACCTTCACATCTAGATAACTTGCTATTTTAATGTCTAGTGGGGATCTTCTCTACATTTTCTTAAATAATTGATCAGCATGTTCCAAAATTATAGAAAGAACTAACTCAATCCTTCATCAATAAGGGTGCAACTATTAATAATTATAGGGTGCAAGAAACAATTGCAAGTGCAAAATGTGGAATTAACAACGATATATTTTACCTTCGTTGGAGCAAAAACGATGTAAACAGAAACAACGAACAATTTTTTAATTATAGAATTACATATTACATCGGTTAACACCAAAATCGATGGAATAACACTTAAAATAACTTCTAAAGATATTATCGAGCGTCGAACACTCCCGAAGCATAAACCAACACATGTTGCCAATGGTTAAGAATTGGACTTTTAAGCCTAACCCAATCACACAAAATTGACTTGTAAGGTGAGGTTTGCACCCACTTATATACTATAAACTCGTCTTATCTCTAGTCGATGTGGGACTTCCAACACACCTTCTTCACACCAAGGTATATACATCTCGAGCGTGTAACTAGACATTACTATAGGATAGTTTGGTTAATTCATGAAACTGGTAGAACCAGTTGAAGGTGTTGTTGTATTGTATTAGTTTGGCGCCACTGCATTCTAGGAGATCAATCAATTCTAACCAATCATCCACACCATCCATTCCTTCCATCACACGAACCATTTTTCCCCATTTTCCTCTCCACCATAGAAACACTTATGTACTTCTTCCTTATTGTTTTATGCACATTATGCTACTATGTTGATGATTCTTGGAGTTATTCCATGGTGATCCAATCCATTTTCACTAAACCAATTGTTGTAAGCATGTTCTTCTTTATTAGATTCGAGTATTCTGTGCAATTCTGTCGTTCATCTTCTATGATTTTCCATTTCTTTCGTTAAACTGAACTTGTGATTCAAGAGAGCTTTGGTTGAGTGATATTGATCCAATTCAACACTGAAATTCGGATGAAGTCTTCTTGAATTTCAGAAAATGTAACGGTCATGTTACCTAAATATCAAATGTCTTTTGATTTAAGATGAATTATACATAAATCTGGTAGCTTAAATCATGAGGTTTAACTCAGCAAAATGCACACACTTTTATTCTTTTGCTGATAATATGAACTTGCAATTCAAGTATGTTTTGGTTGAGTGATATAGAGTCAATTCAACACTGAAATTCAGATGAAGTCTTCTTAAATTTCAAAAGGTGCAATCGTCGCCTTACTTAGATATCAATTTTCCGTGTATCTGAGCTTAATCATACATAAACCATACAAATTGAATCAATAAACTCAATTCTGCATAATCGTGCCACTATTCCAATCACGTTTTAATTTCGATTCATGTTTGTAACTTCATCATGATGTTTGCGTAATGTTTTCCGACCATTTCGGCATCCAATTCACCATTCATTGCATTTAAATTCGCATCCACACATAGTTCGTTATTTTAGTTAATTAGGGTTCATGGTTTAGTAATTCATGTTTTACTTCATCGTTTTGGATGATTCTTGTTCACATGCAATGACAGGTGTTTCGATGGTTAGAGAGAAGCTTGTCTAATAAGAGTGAAACGAAAGACCAGAACTAAGCCAAGCTTTAAATAAAAAGGGACACTACATGTGTTCTTCAAAACAACTAATATAGTATGTTTTTGTTTAAAAAATCAAATAAGATACTACAACATTTCCCCCCACAACCAATGGTATGTTTTGTTTTTTCTTTTTTTATTAGTAGATGAATATTACATCGATTATTACTAACAACTGATGTAATATGGTTTTCAATATTTACAAAACTATCACCGCATTTTTAATTAAATCATTTTCTAGCAATTGATGTTATATCTCCTTATTATATCCAAAATTTGCTCTAGTGTTGACATTGATAGTGCCACGTGGCACGAGACTGACCTGATATGTGGACACAAAATTAAAAATAAACAAAATAATAACAAATTGACACATGACAATTTAATATCATTGGTACATATTTCAAGTAAATCTATACAAGAAAATTGGTATGTTTTCAATCCAAAACCTTTTGATAATTAGTTTGTGATTCTTTTCTCCTTATATACTCAATCATACTTAAATTGGTAATCATTATTACACCTTAAAGTTTGGGTAAACTAGAAATACTCTTTCAGTCACATAATGGTAGCACCCCAGAATATGTTTTTCTAGATGACTCGTTTAACTCAACTAATCTTCATACATAACTCATATATTGACAACTTAACCAATCTAGCAATTTGGTAACTACATCTACATTCAAGTTTGACACGAAAAAATCGTCTAAACTGAAGTAAAACATAATGTATGATAATCACAGAACTTAGTGTGAATGCATGAGTTGAATAACATTTTTACTCTCTCTTGGAGCACATGCAATATATTCACCGGCCATTTAAAGACGTAATGCTTAATTCTTCATTCATAGACATTTTGTTTAGATTTTCATCATTTGAAATTCTCTTTGGAAAGAAACCAGGCTCTTTAGGCTCAACCAGTTCCCTCTCACTGCCTAACATTTGAATTATGGATGTCATGGTTGGCCTATCTTCCGGGTACTGTTGCACGCACAAGAGACTGATATGGATGCATCGCAATGCTTCTGTGATTACACACGAGTCCTTCACATTTGAGTCTATCAAATCTAAGGCATTTTTCTCTTTCCAAAGTTCCCATGCCTAAGTCATAAAATATGAGGAAAAGTTAATAAATCATGTTAACTTTGGCTTAATGAAATAATAAGCTATTTGAGGGCTTACATAACCAACAAGGTTAAGAGTCTGGTTTCCATGACACAGAGGTCTATTTTTGTTCCCACATACAATCTCCAACAACAAAATACCAAAGCTGAAAACATCAGATTTGATTGAAAATAGTCCATGAACGGCATACTCTGGGGCCATATACCCACTACAAGAAATTAACAGACCAAACATTCAGTTGGCACACAAATAAGTAGACAAATTTAATGCAGTATAGGTTGACAGACACTCACAATGTCCCAACTACTCTGTTTGTGTTTCCTTCGGTTTGGTCTCCTCCAAAAGCTCTAGCCATTCCAAAGTCTGAAATTTTTGGATTTAAATTTTCATCAAGTAAAACATTACTTGCTTTGAGATCTCTATGTATTATCCTTAACCGGGAATCTTGGTGAAGATACAGAAGCCCTCTTGCAACTCCAAGTATTATTTGGAAGCGCATAGGCCAATCAAGAAATTTACCTTTTTGTTCATCTGTATTTAGCAAAGCAAATAGGTTATCCATTATTATATTTTCAAGATTAAATTGGCATTAAATGACAGAAAGAAAACAACACAAGTGGACCTAATCTAAGATTTTCTTTTATAGGCATACCAAAGATGAAGGAATCTAGGCTTCCATTAACCATGTATTCATATACTAGTATTTTTTCTTCTCCTCGGATGCAACAGCCAAGTAGCTTTACCAGATTACGGTGTTGAACCTTTGCAATCAGTTTCACTTCTGTTATGAACTCGGTCATTCCTTGTCCAGAACTTCTTGAAAGTCTTTTCACAGCAATCTCTTGCCCATCCGCTAATTTTCCCTACACAAATATATTTCAGTAACAAATTACAATTTAGTTGGTCACTGGACTCTACTTGTTCTATTAGTGTTAAGTGTTTAAATATTGGATTACCTTGTATACAGGTCCAAAACCACCTTTTCCTATCATATTATTGCTCGAGAAATTGTTAGTGGCAGTAGTGATTGTAAACAGATCAAACAATGGCATGTCTAGATCTTCTAGCTGCCTTTTAATGTTGTCTTTTTTCTCTGACTTTTCTGGACCACGGAAAGAACAATGAAATGTTCAAAATCATTTTTGTGAAACACGGGAAATTGTGACAAGTTTACGTAGATATAAGGAAAAAAGAGCTGCCACAGTTATGGTGGTGACAGCATTATTGGTACATATGTACCTGCTATGTTCCTTCGGACTCTGTACATGACAAAAATGCAAAAGAAAAGTATGCCACTAATTGCAGCAGTTGTGGTAGCAATAATTATCTTCACACGTTTGTGTCGTTGTTGAGCCCGAGTGTTTGTGGTGAGATCTTGCATTTTCCAAAGAAAACAGTATGGTGGAATGGAACTTGCATTTTCCTAAGAAAAAAGAATGATGGAATGGAAGTGTTAAGAAGAGAGATTAATGTACCTGAATTTGCAGAAGACATCCGGATATATAGATCTTGCCCACCAGTTTCAAACTGCCGCATATCAACAAGATCTCCAAACCACATGACACAGCCACTACCTGGCCCGTTTATGTCTGAATTAGTAAACGCCATACAAGAACAATTACTCAAGCATCTGCTTCTGCAATCATCTAAATCAATATTCTCATCAACCCACGTATGTGTCGTATCTGGTACTTTCAGGCCTACATATTTCACAAACTCATCCTTGTAGAACTCTTTGCAGCTTAATGGTTTCTTCCGGATGCATCCTCCACTCCAGTCCATTGTATTCCATTCTTGTCGTGAGTTTGGACTGAATCCTTTTAAACATAGGCAAAGTGGTGACGCTGTTGTCAAGCAATTCCCGTAGGCTCCACACAAGGCATACATATCACAAATGTCATTTAGGTTAGATTCATCATAAGTTTCCCAACTTTGCGCAGTTTCCACCCAACGACGGGTTCGGAAGCGACCTTTGCTTATGGTAACTGCAACGAGGACCGAAGTATTCTTAAGAACAAGCGAATACGACATCTCAACCTTGTTGGGGGCGTACAAAACGTCACTTTTAACGACGTACTCGAATTTGTAGATTGGATTTGGCTTTTGAAGTGATAGACCACTGAAAAAAAGTCCATTCCAAGGTCCAATGCGGTTGGACTTATGTTTTCCCTGCATCAGGTAAAACTCAGGATAATTATTAAGCCTTAGAACCCAAGAATCGTCTCCTGGGGATGGATCATCCGGACTCTTCCAAGATGTTAGGTTCCGTTCCAGACCAGTTCTGAGGTCCCATCCTAACTTCATCCCTGGCAAGAGTGTATCAGAAGGATAGTCAAAGCTTTGCCACAGATACTCATCTGGCTCTGTTTCTCCCTCATTTCTTACCACAAAATTGCCACTGTCCAAGAGCACTGCCACTGGATTCCGTGCTTGTTTTCGATAGGTTGCGGACCAGACAACTGTGTCGTTTTGTCTGAGCTCAAGATTCCCTGTCTTGCTGAAGGCTAAAATGCCCGAGGAATCATTAATTGCGTTTGCGCCGTATGGAACCCAAACAACTCGTTCAACAGGTATAATTTTATACCAAATTCCAAGGTAGCGTTTTGTGGAGTTACCTGGGGTGAAGAACCCGAGCTCAAACTGTCCGCTGTTGGATACTAATGTCTCGCTGTCAATTATTGACTGTGACATAGTGAGGTTAGCTGCGGAAATTTTGAGAGCAGGAACAAGCATGTAAGCAACAATAATCATGAAAGAAAACATCCCCATTCAATAATTGCTTAATTGGACACTGAATATTATTTGAGTTTATCAGAATTATTAAGTGCACAACATTGGATGAACTGAGACCATCTTCCTCGTTTCGACTAAGTCAACGTGACTTTTCAATGGTCAAATTTTATTATTGAAAAAAATTATTGTATGGTGGTTCTCACAGGAATTAAGATAAAGCTTTGCAGCCATTTCATATTCACTGTTTTGAAATAATCGTTTTACCTTTCCAATGACTTGCCAATTACATATTCTTGAAACTTTTCATTACAAGTGTTGTGGAATTTTAGAAACAATATTTCTAGAATAAAATTTTCTAAACAAATGAAATATGTTTTGGAATAAAATTTCCTAAATGAGAATTTAAAAAAAAAAACTTTCCAAAACTCTTTTTCTTTGTTAAGAGCTCTTTCATGAATTTTGCATAAGTTGGTATCTGTTCCATAACTTTCACAAAAGGAATATTAATCTACAATTGTTTGAAAATGTCTATGAACCTTGCAAACTACTTTTCCTTGTCCTTTTTGGAAGGATTATGAGGGTATGGTATGTTTTTCATCTGTGGTACTTGATTCTCACCCTTCTCCCTCTTTTCCCCCTCATTCTTTTTTTTTTCTTTTTCTCTCATTGTTTTATGTACATACTTACTTTTATTTTTCTCTTCCTCTCCCTCACACTCATTTTTTTCTCTTTCATTTTCTTTTTCCTCCAAGACTTCCTCCTCCACAACTAGGTTGTCCCCAATCCCTCTTCCCACAATTTTACCACTCCTGGTAGTAATTGATTTACAATGCTCTTTGGGATTACTCTAAGTGTTAGCTGAAAATTGATGTGCTTGTTGATCTGATAATTGTTTAGCCAACTGTCCTACTTGTGTTTCAAGATTTCTGATTGAAGCTTTGTATTTTTCTGATTGGTTAAAGAAGCTTGCATAAACTTTTCCAGAGTATCCTCCAATTTGGTTGTTCTGTCATGCACCGAAGGATAATGTTGTTGTTGTTGTTGATAAGAAGGTTGTCTGTTTGAAGGACTATCATCTTGTTTCCATCCAAAATTCTGATTTTGATTATTTCTCCGTCCTTGTGAAAAGTTATTATTGTTGGAGAAATTACCTGGTCTTCCTTGATTACTCACATACTGAACTTTTGCTTGTAAGTTACTCTAATAAGAACAATGACCATTTGGATGATCGCCCTCACAAAACTCACACCTTATGGGTTGTTAATTACTAGGAGAAGATTGCACGTGTAGCTACTCAAGTAATTTAGACATCTGCTTTGTTAGTGCTTCAATCTGTTGAGTCAAAATTTTACTCTAAGCTAAGATTGCATCTGTGGTACCAAGATCAAGCACTCCTTTCCTCTTAATAGTTTGCCTATTATGTTGAGCTTGATGATTTGTGGATGTTAATGCCTCAATTATTCTTGTTGCTTGCTCTGCATCTACATTCATCATTATTCCACCAGTTACTGCATCTAATATCATCTTGGTGTCAAGCCTCAGACCATTGTAGAAAATATTTAGCTGAGCAATATCTTCAAATCCATGATTTAGGCATCTCCTTAATAAAGAATTAAATCGTTTCGAAGCTTCAAAGAATGGCTCATCTAGTCCTTACCTAAATGTTGAAATATCAACTTTTGCTTTGATGTACCAAGAAAGTGCAACGAATCTATTCAAGAACTTCTCCTCTACATCATTCCAATTGTTCAAACTTTGATTTGGATGCGACTTAAGCCATTCCTTTGCTTTTCCTACCAATGAAAAAGGAAACAAATTCATATATACATGCTCAAGATCTCCTTCTTAAAAACCCATGGTTCCTATCAATTCATAAAATATAGAGAAATGAGAATATGGATCTTCATTATCCATCCTAGTGAATTGATGAGAACTGATTAAGCTAAGGAAAGCTGGCTTTATCTCCAATGTTTTGGTGGTGGGTGGTATTGCTATGCTAGAAAAATATCTTGGCCCTTGCTGCATAGCATAGTCTCCAAGTGTTTTTCTTTGTGGAGTTGCTCCTTGATTCTCCATATTTTCTGCTTGTTGAAGTCTGGTGAGAGTACTTGAAGATTTTTCCTTGTTTTTTTCCATGTTTCTTTTTGCTTTTGCCTTTGTTTCTTCTAGTTGTCTTTTCTATCCCTGGGTCAAATGCTAATTGATCTTTGAGAACCTGACCTCGTAAGAACATAAATCAAAACAGCTCAAGCAAGCTCACTCGCCTGTTCTCGAACTCTCGCTTAAGCGAGAGTGCTTCTCGCTTGGGCGAGAATGGCAATAAGTGTCTCGCTTGGGCGAGAATGGTGGCAAGTGCCTCGCTTAGGCGAGAATGGCAACAAATGTCTCGCTCGGGCGAGATTACTTTGGCTTGAGCGAGATTGTTCTAGCTTGAGTGAGACTCCTTTGATTTGAGCGACCTATTGCACAAATTCTTCCTTTTCTTCTATGTTTTTTTATTTCTCCTTTACTTTTCTTAAGTTCTGTCCTCCTCTACTTTAATTTACCTAAAAAATACACCAAATAGGGATCAAATGATTTCTTTTAAGTAGAAACTTGGAAGCATGTGATTGAAACTCATTTTTCCTAGATCAGGGAAAATCAAAATAATATAAACACAAATTACAAATAGAAGTGCCAACATTTCGTATGAAAATTATTGATTTTTGGCACTTATCAAGGGTCAATAAATCCATATATATATATGATCATTCTTTTTTTCAGTGCATCTACAATGTAAATACCTTAAATATTGAATAATATTAGAATAACATATTGAATATATTCAAACTAGCACTAGTGTAGTAAGGGCTTTTGGCTCTGGTTATTTTTAATATTTTGCCCTGGTTCCAGAACCGGGGCATATTGGGGCAAAGCAAAAACGGGTAGTTTTTAGCCTCGGGTTCGGGTGTTAACCCGAGACCATATAGGAAACTTTTCTGACCCGGTTGTGGTTGAACCAAAGCCATATAGCCATATGAGCAGCAACCATAATTGTAGTTTTGCAAAGAGCACTGAGGGCTTTTCATTCTCTTCGCCACCACTAGCACAATATTTCCCCTGCCCGCAACATCATCTCATAATTCCTCGAAACCCAATTGCTCCCATAGTCAAAGCTCAAAACTTAAAAAAAACATATAAATTTAAACAAGGGAAAAGAACATGAAATATAAATATCCCTTACAGGAGAGGGAATAGCAGGGATGAGTGGCGCAACGCAAATTGCCTAGCATCGTTCAGCAACTCACAAACCTTGATCCAGTTTTTCGAATTCAAATCTTCAATCAAACTCTACATTTCCAAACATTTTTACTTTTCAGATAAAATGCTCTGAAGAGATTGAATTTGAAATCTTTAATCGCGCAACGAGAGAAAGAAAGGAGAATAAACACAAACCTGAATTTGAACTTCGGGATCTGACAAGGGTTTAAGATTATCGGAGGAGACATAGTCAACAGTGGCATCCCCTGATGAGGGCAAGGGAACTTGGTTTTCTCCATTGACAGTAGCAGCACGGTCTTGCTGTTTCTGGGTTGCAACAACAATCTTGGGTTGTTGTTCGCGTGTTGTTCGATGGCGGAGTGCGGTGGAGTTCGTAACGAGGCAATGATGGTGATTCGCACAGAGAGGACGAGCAACGTTCAGTTTGGGATGCAAATGAATAGTGTTGGGTTCACGAATTTGGAACCCTAAATAAGGGATGTAGCCTCGGTTCAATTAATAACCGAGGCATAAAGGGGAATAGGCCTCTGTCCTCTTCCACCTGAGGCCAAAGCGTCTGCTGCTAGTTGCAATTTTGAAAATTTGGGGATCTTTGACGCGTTATAGGCCTCGGTTGAGTGATAACTAAAGCATAAAAGCCCTTATAGGCTTCAGTTGGTTTGGGACCTGGGGCAAAAAAGTTTGAAATTTTTCAAAAATGCCACCGCGTCCTTATAGGCTTCAGTTCCGCCATAACCGAGGCCTATAAGGCAATGTAAAAATGCGATTCTGCACTAGTATGGATAAAAGTAATAAAAATTTACTTAACACAATCAAAGTTCTATTACTTATATACATAACATATCAGTGTAAGAGAGAACTTCAACAACATCCTTTTGACATATAAAAGAGGGATGTTGAAGGTTTTGTTTGTGGCGTAAGGAGGCATTTATAATTCTATAGGTTACAAGGCGATAGTCGCTGCTATTGCACCATTCTAAAATTGTCAACTATGGCAACAATTATTCACATATTCCTTTTCTTGTATTTCAATCTACTATACATATTTAAAGAATTAAATAGCATTATTATATACCAATATAAATTAATGAATAATTAAAACAAGTAAGGACAATTACCTCCTTTGCAATTGCTATTTCTAATCTAACTGGCCAAAGGATAAAATTTCCAGGTGGGCGTAGGGACTCAAGAAATAGCATTTCGAATGTCTATAACCACCACCCTCATCATATCTTCTACAATGGTTTCATGGTGTATATAAGGTTGACCCAATTACATTTTACCTAAGGTACCCAAATAATATTTGTAAAATAAATCACATAATATAATTAGGCTAAAATAAATACATGCAAAACAATATAATTAGATAAATTAGCTAAAGTTACCATGCACTATAGGGAATCATCCATGAACAACTCGTAATCTGCATTAACAATGGGAGAAGCATCTTCAGGGGAATATCACAACTACCTTTTATGCTGATACAAATAGCAAAAGGCTATTGAGGGGGATTACTAGGCTAGGCTGAGGGAGAGGCTAACTCTATTCTCATGTCTGGTAACAATTGTGCCCTTATATTAAAGTACTCCTTCTTCATCTCCTTCTTAATCACCTCTCTCATCTCCTCCCTCATTTGCTCTCTCATTTCTTATTTGATAGACATGATGACTTCCTTATTGATATTTGCTTTATTATGATGAGCTGATGGAGGACCAAATAATTTACAGATGCCTACAAAATTACCATATGCTGGAAAGTCGTTGATTGAACAAAATAACATGGCATGCAACTTGAAGGAATCACCAATGTACCCACCAAACATAATAACACCTTCATCACATAAAATATAGAGGGAGGGAAGAGTTTTCGTTTACTCTTCCAGAAGGAGGAAAGTTTTTTTATTATGTTTCACGCGGGTGGGAAAAAAATTCGAATACTTTTTTATTTCAAAGTTTAGTTGAGGTATTTTATTTTATTTTTAAAACAACTTGATAGATTTTTTATTTTTAAAATTTCATTTAGGCCACGTTTTAATGTCTTAGGCCACCTTTTTTTATTTTATTTTAGCGTACACCTTTTAAAGGCCACATTTAAATAAATATGGCATAAAATATCTTCGATTTTAAAACTATGGTCTTTGATAATTTTTAAAACACATTTATATAACTGTGGGGTTTTCTATGTTTAGACCATAGTTTTCTACCTATGGACAAGTTTTGTGTGACCTAAAGCAAAAAATGTTGTAGTGACATTTTTAAATATTCAATAAATAGGGTTAAATAAATATCGATGTTGTTTCATGGTTGTCTTAGACCTGAGATCATCAGGGATAACATCACATATATATGTTTCATGCACAACTAAGGAGGTAAATTATAAATCACTAACAGAACAGGCCATGAATTATGCTTACTACTCATGTTACCATATGGATTAATTCCATTTGTAGCAAGTCCAAACCTAATGTTGCTTGAATCAATTGAGAAATTTGGGAACATGGAATCAATTTTCTTCCATTGAAAACCCTCAATTGGATGCCTCAAAATATGCATGTCGCCTCATGAGTGTTGCATCATTTGCATTACTGGATAAACATTTCAATTGTGAAACTATAGGAGGATACCACAAAACTTTCACAGGAGGACCCTTACTATCATATTCAAACTCGCTATCTTTCTGTTTGTATCGTGATACCCCACATTGTTGACATTGATGTAACATGGCTAAGTCCTTCTTGTACAAGACACAATCGTTTGGGGATGCATTAATTTTTTGATAATCCATACCCATCAGACACAATATCTTCTTCACATCATAATTGGGTGTTGGCAATGTGTTACCTTCATGAAGCATGTCACTCAACAACTCAAGTAATTATGTGAAGTTTCTATTAGTCCACCCATTTCTTGCCTTCATATTGAACAATTGTAATATTGTTGACAATCAAGTATACTTAGTGCAATCTATGTACATAGGTTTTTCTATGTCACTGCATAAATTGTCATACACATTCGCACGTTGAAAGGAATCACGTCCACCATCACGAATCATTTCCTCTTGTCGATCAACCATCTCTAAATCAACTTCTTCTACTTCAGACACATGTACACCTGGCGTGTCTATTAATTCATCATGTCATGTCTACTTTATGTAGCTCTTTAGGAAACCATCACAAAGAACATGCTTCAGAATAACGTCACTTCGTAGTTTTCTCTCATTCAAACAATTAACTCACAAGCAATAAAATCTTCCATTATTATCCAGAACATTAATATTTACAAATTCAAAAAATTGTTCCACTCCATTCTCATATTCATTTGTTGTGGATACAAAATTTATCCAACTCCAATTCATTGTTGTGTGAATAAATTAACACCTTTGCTTTTAGTCAGAGCTCATAAACAACTCATATTTCCGAGGTGAATTGATAAAGCTGACAGTGGTTTTCCCTTAGAATAATTAGTTATCACTTAGCAATACTGTCAAGGTATTCTAAAAGAAACATATCAGCCAGTACAACAAATGAAATCAAACATTTTGAGGTCAAAACCTTAGTAAATCATAAAACTATAGACAATATATATAAAAGGTAGTCATTACCTACATATCTTTAGCAATAATGTTCAACAACATAGTGTCAATTATAGATCGCTATATAGTTAAGCAAATTAACATCTAAAACACATGGTACAAATTCCATTCACTAGTGCAAATTTGATATTTTACCTCGCCTTATAGGCCTCAGTTATGGCGGAACCGAAACCTATAAGGAGGCGGTGGCAATTTTGCAATTTCAGCAACCTATATTGCTTCGGTTCTACAAAAACCGGTGCCGTAAGCAGTTTTAGGCCTCGGTTAAAATAGAACCGAAGCCTATAACCCTGCCCAGAAACCCTAATTTAAAATTTTCATCAGCGCCGCCCCCTTTGGCCTCGGTTGCTTTTTGACCGAGGCAATATTGGGCAGTTTTAGGCCTCGGTTGAAATAGAACTGAAGCCTATAACCCTGCTCAGAAACCCTAATTTAAAATTTTCATCAGCGCCACCCCCTTTGGCCTCGGTTGCTTTTCGACCGAGGCAATATTGGGCAATTTTAGGCCTCGGTTGAAATAGAACCGAAGCCTATAACCCTGCTCAGAAACCCTAATTTAAAATTTTCATCAGCGCCGCCCCCTTTGGCTTCGGGTCCCCTTCGACTAAGGCCATTGAGCCACTTTAGGCCTCGGTTTTTTGAATAACCGAGGCCATAAAACCTATTAAAATCCCCAAATCGCGAACCCCAATCACTATTCATCTTCTTCCCTAATTCCACCATGACCCGAGGGAATTTGGTCACACCCACGTGCTTCCCTCCTTTTTTGAGTGTCTCAAACATTTCAGCACCAACGTCTTCCAACAAGAATTTTGGCAGCACGGAGCGTCCCACTCTAAAGCTTGATGCTTTCATCCCGAAGAAGCATGTCATCACCATTATCTTCAACCTCATCTCGATTCCTACTACACAAATAAAAGGGTATAAAAGAACCAACACTATGGCCCTCAGGAGCCCTCCCACTTCAAAGGCCACTAACATGAAATATCGAAACAGAGAAGAGGATTTCAACAGAGCATTTCGCTGCTGCAACTGTTCCAGGTGCTTCCATGGTGAGCGGTGCAATATTGGCATTCACGGTGGCTCACAAAAGTGCAGGTGTTGCTGGAAGATGAGGTGAGGTGCAACGATAAAATGGTGGTGCAGGTGGTTACGATTTCCGTTGCTGCTGCGGCGTCAATGTCTGAACAATGGAGTTCTCGTCACTGCTTGGTGGACTGCGCGAAGGATTCGCGATGGGTGCTGTCGGCAAGATGAAGTTCGGTCCTGTGAATTTTTTTTTAAAAAAAAATATTGAATCTATGGCTTCGGTTTCTCTGCAACCGAGGCAGAAAAGAGATCTATGGCTTCGGGTAATGACCGAGGCCAAAAGGATGTCTTTTGGCCTCGCTTTAATATGCCTCGGTTCTTAAACCGAGGCAGAATCTCGAAAATAACCGGGGCCAAAAGGGGATACTGCACTAGTGATTATTGAATGATAATAAGGGTGTATAAAAATTAGGGTCTTTATAAGGTTAATCTTCTACGATTTTGTCATTTCAAGATTCTAAAATCCATGTACCACACAAGCAAAAAAGAGAAAGTATATTCCACTTCAACTTTGCTTTTAGTTAGAGCTGAGAAATAGCCATGAGTGATTAAGATTGTTGGGTTTTGCGGAATTTCTTTCCTGTTTGGTAGATAGGGAATAAGTTGAGCTGGTGTTGGTTTGCATCTCATGATGTCTCCGCTTTCAAAGTTAAATTCGATTTGACTGAACGTGAATGAATTCGAGAATAGGGATATGTGCACAAACAACACACGGTTAGGGAAATGGACGTGTGGGGTTACTCAATTCATTAATTATTTATTTACTTAGATTTAATGAAGTGTGTGGGAAAAATTGGAAAAGGAGGATGAGGTATATAAAATAATTAGAAAAGGTTAGTGCTAGGGATTACACAATGCGGTGATGAGTCCCACGTAGGCTATAATAGATAACAGTTACTTGACGTTGTATTATAAAAACAACTTCTCTACATAGAATATACTCATACCTTTCTCGTCCTTTGGGCTAAGATCAAGAGTAGTATTTGTTCTTATCTGTTTAATTTATGATATGTGGCACACTGGTCCCCACGATATTAAATTAATTTTTTGAAGGGAAGGTCCACCAGGGTAGCTTGTTACTGGGTCCTTCAAGTGTCGCTCTTGTTGCACTAAAACATAGACCTGGCACACCCTATGATGAGATTCAAGTTAGTATATATTAGTTATATATTATATATTGTATTCTTTTGTCTGCTAAATTCAAGATTTGAATGTGTTGTTTGTACTTCCTATATCTGTAGTTCTGTTAATAGTTCTTAGGGATATTAATTAAAATTTTGATTCAAAATTGTGGTTGTTTGTAAGTTCTTTTGGTGAACTTTTTCCTCACAATTATTACAAATAGTTATATTGTTTTGTCCCTTAAACGTAGAATTGAGGGTATAATGACCTAAGAAGTTAAAGAAATCTTAAGGATATTAATGAAAAAAAAATTGTAATAATACCTTCAGAGGTAGTCAATTAAGAAAATATTTAATGTGTTAAATGCTTAATCACCCATAAAAAAATGATATCAGCAAAATCAATATATTTTATTTTTCATGAATTATTCATCTATCCATAGTCCCTTAAAAAACTATACATTGTGAAGGCTAATTGATAGATAACTTAATGGTTGAATCATGGAATAGTTAATTTCATTAACACTGACGGAATCATGATATAATTTGATAAATTTATTCTTGATTTTATATTATAGTATTTGACCACTAAAATAGCGTAATATTATAATTCTAATTCTAAACATAATTATAAAAAAATATTAATTTTCAAATAAATTTTCTTATGACAGATTTGTAAATAAAAAATTAATTCAACTAGATAAAATAATTTTAATTTATTTATGAAGTCAAATATGCTTTTCAATTGTGGTTGTGGTAGGTCCTCTTGAACTGGACTCTTCCGTTAGTACTTTGATAGAGGGTTTTGCGGCTTGTTTGTAACCATTATCGATGGGTCTTGCATCCATTGATAATTATCGAAAGATTTATCCATCAGGTAATCACTTTTATTTCTAACGGATTGATCTGTCGATAATTATCAATGAATGCAGGATCCGTCGGTATAAGGACTATGACTACTATCGACGGATACATTTGTCGGTAATGTCATCGGTAAATATTCATTAGACTGTAAAGTCTTATCGATGGGTCCTGCATCCATCCGTAATTATCGAAGGATTCACTAGTGCAGATCTGACATTTTACTTCGCCTTATAGGCCTCGGTTATAGCGGAACCGAAGCCTATAAGGAGGCGGTGGCATTTTTGTAATTTCGTCCAACTATATTGCCTCGGGTGTGTGTAAAACCGGTGCAGTAAGAGGTTTTAGGCCTCGGTTGCAAAAGAACCGAAGCCTATAAGGCAGTCCAATAACCAAAATTTCAAAAATGCCATCAGCGTCAGCACTTTTGGCTTCAGGTGTTTCTGGACCGAGGCAATATGTAGGGGTTTTTGACCTCGGTTAAAAAAGAACCGAGGCCTATAAGTGAGCCAGTAACCCTAATTTCAAAAATGTCACTACCGCCATCACATTTGGCTTCGGGTCTTTATTGACCGAGGCCATAAAGGGACTTTAGGCCTCGGTTATTAATTGAACCGAGGCCATATGCCCTATTTAGGTTCCCAAATTCGCGACTTCGCACTGTTCACCTTCGCCCCTAGCGAACACTTTGCACGCAGTGGAGGCATTATCGTCTCCGTTTTCTCGTGTAGTGGTGTTTGGTTCGTCATTGGCGGAGGAGGCGTGCTCGCGGCTCACGGCAAAGGCGTGATTTGGTGGTCACTCTCTTCATTTGTTTGCGGTGGTGATGGCAGCACAATGGTGTGGTTGCTCGAAATAGTGGCTTGAAGTTCTACTTCGAATGGCGGTGGAGGTGCTGAATCTCTAGATCTCTTGGCTCTACTGGTTCATGGTGGTTTTTCGTTGTCGCATTCAGACCGTGCAGTGGTAGCATGGGTCTGAGCGTCGCGGTGGGTTGCTCGTTCAGTGCTGGTGAAGGTGGCCGCTACAGCGTTTGCCGACGATCTCGGCGGCGAGGATGAGCGCAGCAGTGCTAATGGCGGTGCGAGCGAAGTACCCCTATGGCTTCGGGTCCTCAGAGAACCGAGGCAGAAAAGTACCCCCTATGGCTTCGGTTGACACCCGAGGCCAAAAACCACCATTTTTTGCCTCACCCCAATATGCCTCGGTTCTGGAACCGAGGCAAAATATCAAAAACAACCGGGGCCAAAAGCCCTTACTGCACTAGTGATTTATCCATCGATAATCACTTCTATTTCTAACGGATTGATCCGTTGATAATTACCAACGATTGCAGGATCTGTCGGTTTGAGGACTACGACTACTATCGTCGAATACATCTGTCAGTAATGTCATCGGTAAATATTCATCAGACTACAAAGTCTGTTCTGCATGTATGATAAAACCACACATAATAAATCAAACTTGTAAATCACAAACATTCAAAAACAGGCCTGTCAATTATTACATCTCATCCATTCTAAACAAATACATATCTAGTTCAACTCCAACATTAAACGTAAACATATATCACGACATTAATTAAACATAAGTGAAAGTATCAAATGTTTACTACTCAATCAAACTAAAAAGTAGTCCTCTATAATACTACAAGAAGTCATTCGAATCACATAAAGTGAAAGTATCAAGTGTTTATTATCAATCAAACTAAAAAACTCTATCAAAATAAAAATTATAGTCCTTAGTAACTCTGACATCTGGTCCTAATAATCTAAGTAGGAATCCAAATCAGAGTCCTTAAGAACTGGATTGGGCTGCATTGGTGCGGGCTAGACTGCTACAGGCTGGACTAGGCTGGGTTGGACTGTTGCGGGTTGTTGCATGGACGGTGTTAGGTTGGATTGAGGTTTTTGAAGGGCATGGTGGTCAGGAGGCAACAATGTTAAGACTAGATTGTGTCAGTTTTGAAATTGGCCTTTTAATTCCTCATAAGCCAGATCACGAGCTTCTAGTCTTTGTTTGAGGTACGTAACATCCTCAACATTGGAAGAGGACGAAGATGGTTGGTGCCTGAGGCTACCGCTTGCACCTGAGTTTGCAGCAAGTTGTCTTGCCCCATATACTCTTCCTTTATTCTTTCCACCAACAACCTCAACCCAACACCGAGTCCTAATTGTGTCTTCCATTTTAGGATCAACATTAAGATCTGATGGACCAACACATAAAGCGTTTCTTAGATATGACCTGTGAAAATCTATTTTCAAATTCTTCTTGTTAGGTAAACAAGAAGGTATTAGTGAAATAAGGTTTGTTACAACCGAAATCCCGATGGGACGACAAACCAAAAATTAAATTTGTAAAAAGAGAGTTTGAAGTCGCCACCACAGTTTATTCTGGAAAACTACGGAAGAACCAAGATGTGGTTTTCAAAATATTTAATATTCCCCAAAAGTACCAACAAAAGGATGTACAAAATAAACAAAAATATTTTTTTGATTTTTGTGGCTCGACGATGATTAATCCTCGCTCCTACGCATCTCCATTCACAATGGAGAATCAGGGGTTACATAGTTCTTTACGAAAAACTATTTGATTTGATTTTTTTTTATAATTTTGAAAGCTTTTATGTTTGTTTCCGGAAAATTGAATTATTTGGAAATAGGTGTCATGTGACGCGAGCGGTCGGACAAACATTAAATATTACACAAAGAAAACATTTTTTTATTTTATTTTCTTATATTTTTTTTATATTTTCTGAAGAAAAAAAGAATTTTGAAAATTGGTGTTAGACAAACACTAAAGAAATGAGGAAAACTATTTTTTGTTATGATTTTTAGAATAAGATAAAAAAAACTCAAAAGTAAGCAAAAAAAACGTATAATATTAAAACAAAATATAGTGAAAATTTGGGAATGAATAAATGAAAAAAATTGGTACTGACATACCTTTTAAACTTTCCAGTTCCTCCTTTTCTTTATCAATCTCTTTTGTTCCCTACATTATAACTATTTTTCCTACTTCCTCTAATAAGAATTTTGCTCTTCTTCCCCAAAAGAGATAGAAAGGAGGTGTGACTATGTGAGTGGAATTGAGAAAGAAAGAGGAAGTGTAGAGAATATTTTTCTTCTTTTTTTCATATGACAGAATGCGTATTTATACTCGCACCTTTCAATATCAATGCAATCTCAACCTTAATTGTAATGAACAATATAAGAAAGGAATTGGTCATGATAGCAGCACAATATGGGAATAAAATCAGAGCACAAAATCAATCAAGATCGGTAATATTGATTCTAAACATTAACAAATCAGAGCACAAAATCAATCCCAATTAGTAATATTGATTCTTACCATTTGAAGAGATATTGCTTCTAATTATTAGAATTATATCACTAATTTCTCTCTCAAGAACTAAGGGTACGTTGAGTTATTAGGCTCATGAAGAGGAGTGTGATAACAAATTAGGCTCTTCCTTCTTTTTTTCTTTTTTTTTCTTGTTTCCATCTCTCTGTTTTTTTTTTCTAAAATTAAAGTCTAAAAATCTTTGAAGAAAATTTTATTTCACCCTTTTTTATTTTTCATTGACTATTTTTTTTTTACTTTTTTTGAAAATAAATTTATTCACCCGAACGAAATTGGGTATTGACAACTGTCCCTCTTTACTTCGATTTTACTAAATAATATGAAAATTTGACTTTTTCATATTATCGTAGTAAAATATAAGTAAAGATAAAAACACTAATTTCATTTGGGTTTCAAAAGAAGACAAATTTGAAGACAAACTTGACCATTCTAGAGGAGATGGTCTGTATCTAAAAGAAAAGAACTAGGTGACCATTACCAAGTAGAGGGTCCCAATTCGACATAACATTTTTTTTTACTTTTTAAAAAAAAAATAGACCAATCTCGAGGAGAGGGTCTATATCTAAAGGATTCAATGACTATTACCATGTAGAACGTCATGATCCGAAAAACCATATTCTTTTTGTACTTTCACTTTTTGAAAAACAGTTTAGACCAATCCCGAGGAAAGGGTTTATATCTAAAGGATTTGATGACCATTACCATGCAGAGGGTCCCGATCCGAAAAACCATATTTGTTTTGTACTTTGACTTTTTGAAAAAAAGATTAGACCAATTCCGAGGAGAGGGTCTATACCTAAAGGATTCGATGACCATTACCATGTAAAGGGTCCCGATCCGAAAAATATACTTTTTTTGTACTTTGACTTTTTGAAAAAGAGATTACACCAATCTCGATAGAGGGTCTATATTGAGAGGAAAGAAATCAATGATCATTGCCTCGAAGAGGGCATTGATGTAAAGAGATCAATGACCATTGCCTCATAGAGGGCCTTGATGTAAACATAAGGAAATCAATGACCATTGTTTTGCAGAGGGTCTTGATCTGAACATAAGGAAATCAATGACCATTGCTTTGTAAAGGGTCTTGATGTGAACATAAGGAAATCAATGATCATTTCTTCGTAGAGGGTCTTGATGTGAACATAAGGAAATCAATGACCATTGTCTTACAGAGGGTCATGATGTAAACATAAGGGAATCAATGACCATTGCCTCGTAGATGGTCCTGATGTAAACATAAGAAAATCAATGACCATTGCACCATAGAGGGTCTTGATGTAAACATAAGGAAATCAATGACCATTGCTTGTAGAGGGTCTTGATGTGAACATAAGGAAATCAATTACCATTATCTTACAAAGGGTCATGATGTAAACATAAGGGAATCAATGACCATTACCTCGTAGAGGGTCTTGATGTATAAAAGGAGAACCTAAATTTGCTCTTTAAGTATGGACAAACACTACATGAATGCCTAACATTTGTGAGACTTACACAAAAAATGTCATTGTTGATTTTTTTTTTCAAATTTCTTTTTTTTTTTGGAAATGATTTTCAATGATTTTGTGGAGTATGATGGATGACATGATGTGATGATGCATGACATGTTATGATTTTCTTTTTGAAACTATATGATATGCTTACATGGATGTGTGGATGCATGAATGGAATTTGCTTTTTTTCATTGTTCATTTTTCCTTTATTTTAATTTGAGAGCAAGGAAAACAAGGCTTAAAGGCTAAACAAAATTGGGCTTGAGGCTAGACAAAATTGAGTTTGGGGGCTAGTTTGGAAACTAGGCTTGGGGGCTAGTGTGGAAACTAGGCTTAGGAGCTAGTGTGGAAATTGGGCTTTGGGACCAGTGTGAAAACTAGGCTTGGAGACTATTGCGAAAACTGGGCTTAGGGACCAATATGAGAACTAGGCTTAGGGTATATTGGTCATTCATATGAATGAAGATGACCATAAATTTGAGAAACATCATAGAAACAAATTTGGGTATTTTTCTTTAATTCTCTTCTTTCTAAAATGAAAGGATTTGATAACTATTCATATAAGTGAAAAGGATTTTGATTGAAAAAGTGGAAAATATTTTATTCAAAAAGATGGACAACACATGTATGCATGACTTAGTATGACGTATGAAATGTTTACGTATGAACTTCCCTTTTACATTTTTTTTTGAAAATAAATTCAAAAGGATCCCCATTTCATTGTGATTTCGAATTCATGGAATCATTCTACTTTGAATTTTTTTTTACTTTTCCAAATCATTTCTTTGGTCTAATCAGTTTAGTAATGAATCATTTTTTTAATCATTTCTTTTGAAACATTATTTGAATGACATGCATGAAATTGTTAAGGGCTTGAAAAGGCTTATATGAGGTGATGAAGATTAACTAGAGAGTTGTCCTAATTTGAATTAGTCTCGGGGCACAAAATGTGTTTGGGCTTTCCCAAGTTATTGATAGTATGAAGAAAATGATGGGGACTTCAAAAATTTGCCCCTAGTGTAATAGCCTAGGGTGGTCTTAGGGTGCAAAAGCGTGTTTGGCTTTTCCCAATTGAGGAGACTAAAAAATGATAGGGTTTTCACAAATTGCCACTACTGTGATCATAATCTTCTATGTAAATAAATGCCTCAATTCAGAATGATGATGGGAATATATGAATTACAAACAAAGTGACTGCCCCAGTTTGGGTTTGGGATTGATAAAGATGGACTATTATAAGATTGGTCAAGGTTTAGGCTCAGAGCGGGGATACTGTAGGAGCAAAGATAGAGTTTCATGAAGAATGAATTGAAAGGGGACAACCTAAATTTAACTTAATTGTCTGATTGCCTATGCTAATTTTGAAGCTTTGAAAATATGTCATCCAAAAATAAACTACCCCAGTATTTAAAGGCAACTCTGAACACACTTTTTTAATCTTTTTTTTTTTTTCATTTTTTTAGAACAAACCTATTAGCAAATCAAAATTTTTCTCTAAATTAAAACATTCAAAAGATAACAACCAATCTTTGATCTGTGTGGACTCTATTAGGCTTGTATTGTGGCCAAGGCTAGGGGTATGGAAGTAAATGATAGTAAAGGCTCGAACAAGTGATGTGAGGGTTATTTCAAACAAGGATCTTTGAATAATGTTTCATTCATAATTTGTTTGACTTCTTGTTCACCTTTTGCTTCTCTTTTTCTTTTCTTTTCTTGATATAACCATCTCTTTTTTTCTTTTTTTTTTATATTTTTGTATCTGTGAACTACCTTTCGAATGAAACAAATGCAAACATTACGTCAACCCTTAGGGTGAGCGTGACCCTTGTTTAGGATAATTTGAAAGAAATGTTTTGGAAGACTCAAATTGAGTAACAAAGAATAATTCCTTTTGTTTTTTTTGGATAAAGAAACATGGCCACACATAATTTCAGAACATGATTGATTTTCTAAAAAAGAAAATTAATTCACAAGAAAATAATTGATTTCATATGACAGGATGCCGCTTGTTTTGTTCTTTTTTTTTCTCACTTTTTTTTCTTATTTTTGCCTAGACTTCCCTTCAGAGTTTTCTGTCTAACTAATTTTTTCTTCATTTTTTTTTTTGCTTTTAAAGAATTTATGGTAATCCTTTTTAAGGTATGTGTCCCCTTTATGATAATTCTCCATGGAAAAGAAAACAAGGTTTATGGTGGAAGAGAGATGGAAAGGAAGATAGATTTGAGCAATTTCATGTATGCAATACTAGATGATGCTTCAAAAGACATGATAACAAACAAAATTTTATTTCTTTATTCAATCCATTGATTTGAACAAAGAAGTTTTATTATTTACTCATTTTTTATAAGAAATATTCCAAGAAATCGGTGACAAGCAAAATGGGAAACAATTTGAATTTCTTTTAGTGCAATTTTTTTTTTGTTTTTTTTTAATTATGCATATGCATGTTGAAACTATGAACATGGTAGCATGGATGACAACAGAAAGGGAATGCAAATGCATGTTTGTGCATCACAGAGCACTTATTCATGTGAAATTGATGAGCGAGCTTTCATGTATACTCGTGTGAATCGATGAAATCGGCACGCGAACACTCCAAAGATGCCGATATAGGTAGCGGAAGTGAAAGAAATCGGCACTCGAACGAGTTCCAGTGGGGAACTCTCACTCAATCAGAACCTAGGAGGAGAATACCTCAACTAGAAGGTAAGCTAAGATGAACGGGTGAGTTATCTCAACCACTATATCATTCAACAAAGCTAACCTTTACATGAGATTGACTTGCCTTTATATAGATGAAAAGGCAACCGGTAAACAAAAGGGAAGAAAAGGACGCCATCTAACAATGGTTCCTAACGGCAAACGAAACCTAACGGTAACCCTAAGATGAAAAACGTGATGGTGGAGGAAAGGAACCCTAGCTTAAGGTTGATGGTTTGCGTGAGGGTTGTTACTGAAACCCTAACAAAGGAGGCGCATTTCAGATGGTGTGGAATAAAAGGGCTTTCTCTTGTGAACCGTAGCAGAAGCTCATCTCTCCATAATGAGTTTGGGCTGTTGGTTGTATTGAGGAAGGCAAAGTTTTGGACAAATTGGGCTCGGGCCCAATTAGATTGATGCTAAAGAAAGAAAATAGCCGCAGTTAGGGCTGCACAACAAAGATACAAGTTGGATCCGTGTGATGTGTTGGAAAAAAATAACAATCCACGCGCAGCTAGAATTGGGCCGCAGATGCATACGTGATCTTGGCCCACATGATGATGCACATTGACAAGAAGCATTGGTGTGGTGAATTGGGCCGCATGCCCAATATCAATTGGCTGCTTGGAAAAAAAAATAAGGCTGCAATAAGCAAAACAAGCCCAATTAGATCATCATTTATTTAATTATAAATAAAAGAAAATAAAAGGAATGAGGCCTAGCCAATGGCCCAAGCTATGAAAAGCCCCTTGGGGTGATATTCATCATCCCCTCCCTCTTGAAAAGGATTTGTCCTCAGATCAAGAGGTTTCTTTAAGGCCCACAACATTAGAAGCTGAATTCCTCCAAGATCAAAATTATGTATGCAATAATCATCAAACAATTTTTCTGTTACTTTTTGAAATGGAAGCAGAATATATTTGTAAGGGTTATATGAAGATGGGCTTTTAATTTTGGAAGGATTTGGTACATAGCCCACTTCACAAAAATACTCTTCTCACTTTGACTTAATTGATACCTAAAAGGTAACTCTATGTCGATGATGATTTTTGGAAATTCTTTTGAAGTGTTTAAAATGAATGATGAAGGTGGAAAAACAATTTTAAAGAAGAGTTGAAAGATGGAATTCCTCCCTTGAAGTCTATGCAAGGAGCTATAGGATGTTGTATCTTTACTTCCCTAAGAATTATTTCTTTTCTCTCAATCTCTTCCTCTTTTCTTTTAAACTCTACCTCTTGTCTTACTCTCTTTTTCTCTTCATATTCTATTCTCTTTTCTTCCTCATTCTGTTTTCTCAACTTTTCCTCTTCTTCTCTCAATTCTTGCTCAAATTTCTCTCTTTCTTTTTGCTCTCTTCTCTGAATTCTTATTCTTTCTTTTTCTTCCAACTCCCTCGTCTCTCTTAAGAGTATTGTGAGTTTTTCCTCCTTCCTTCTTGCTATCTAAATTTTCTTTTTCTCTATCTCATGATCAAAATCAAAGGAAGGTGGTATGAATGTTCTTCTCATGCATGCTCTCAACTCACTCCAATTTTGAATGGGAAATTTTCTTCCTTTTTTCACTCTAGACTGCCTATAATCCCACCACTCTCTTGCATGTCCTACAAAACTAGAAATGCACAAAGTAAGAATGTGGTATTTACTATGTTTAATATGGAATGAATGCAACAAATCATCTATTTCCCTCTCCCAAGATATATATGATAATGCACTTATGTCCTCACCAAAGAAAAGGGAATATACTCTCATGTGTATGATGCATTTGATCCTTACTATGACTACGTAAATACAAACTTCTAGAAGCATATGAATGGAAACTCATCTTGCCAAAAACACTTATAAAAAAAAATAATTTTTTCACAAAGAACTTGAAGAATTTCTAAAGAGAAAATAATGGAAAAGATTTCTAGAAATGTTCCCAGGAAAGGGAGGTGAGTCTCAGAACAGGCTTAGAAACCAAAGCTTTCCTAGCCAGAAATCTCTACATTTCTTTTGTAACATCCCGTTTGATTATTACGGTTTTAAATAAAATAAAATAGAAATAATACGTCAACGTCATTTATTAAATCTCATTTCCCAAAACGCAGAAAATTTAAAACTTCATTACATAGTCAAATAAACTAAATCCAATTCATAAACTTCATTAACTTATAAGTATCACAAAGTGTTTACAAAATTATTCCAAATCATAAAACAAAAAACTCTGAGAAAACTCTTTATCCCAGCCTAGCCTCACTCCGGCTCTATGCCTCACCAGATCCACCTGTAACATTTCTGCTCATGTGTACCGCGTCACGATCATCGCCAAACACAAGCAGATAGGGTGAGCTAATAATAAAAACATCAATCATACAAACAAAGCATTTATATGTCAATACAAATATACCAAAGGAATTCACTCTTTTAATTTCATGCCACATGATAGCTACCATGTTAATCGTGTTTTACGTCTTCTAGTGAGTACCTCAAGATGTCTTGCTGTCATACCTATCGACCACAACCGATAGGGCACGTGCGGGAAACCATGATAGGGATCACACACCGTAACGACAGGTGGAGTTCCCAATACGAACATAGTTTGTAATGTCCCAAGACTACCAAACTCGTCAGCCAATTACTAAGGAGGGCAATCTATCTGGACCCATCCGTACTAGCCACAACCAGCACACTCTCACCTGCAACACTCGCCAACCCGAGCTCAACTCAAGAGTTCCTCGTGTTCATCCGCCATCCCGAACTCAACTCGAGGGATGTCATTCCGAGCTCAACTCAAGGAATGCCACGTGCTTAACCCCTATCCCGAGCTCAAGTCAAGGGATACGTTCCGAGCCACATCTCATGGAACACCAGCAAGCCGACCTTTAAAGTATCACCAAAGCCTTGTAGACCACGCACATCCAAAGCAAGCCAAACACCTTTGCCTCAGCAACATCGCTTGGCTCTACTCACGAGTCGCTAGAGGCACCACGCTTCCAAACCGCCTGGCAGGGGACAAGTGCCGCCAGGCGCCAAGCGCCTCTGATGCTACTGTTTTAGTAAGTATCCCCTGGCGGGACAACCTTTACCGCCAAGCGCCACACACTTCAATACTATACTGGTTTTGTACCTATCGCTTGGCGGTCAAACACCACTGCTAGGCACTACACAAGTACTTACGTAGTACTGGTTTTTTAAGTACCCAGAACAAGGTAAAAATCAATCCTACTCTTATAATTAAGCATATCCACAATCAAGATTATAGGCTTCCATAAATTAACATGACTCACATGCATAATCTCAACATAGATGGCTTCATCATACTCGTACACGAGTATTACCATGTATCATATGCATCATTCCCCCCATATTCATATATATATATATATATATATATATATATATATATATATATATATATATATATATATATATATATATATATTATAA
>Ga0214543_1003565_pt1 | contig 30088 bp, 13 predicted proteins | sample CNSS2metaG_FD_160094 | JGI IMG/M metagenome (GOLD analysis project Ga0214543, IMG submission 160094) | Root nodule microbial communities from cowpea collected in UCLA plant growth center, Los Angeles, California, USA - CNSS2 | ecosystem: Host-associated > Plants > Roots > Nodule | place: USA... | reverse complement strand
TTTAATTTTTATAAATATACTTTTATTTTGTTCATTAACTTAATAACATTACAATATCATCAATTATAAATATAATTCGAAAAATGCGTACACGCAGGCGCGATAGCGCCTGTGTTTACACTAGTATTAAATAAAAGCTTTTAGAAACTAAAATTGGTATTAAGCAAAATATTTTTATTAAGTATTGAAATTAGATTATCAATTTATAACAAATAATGTATACTATGTTACAACAACATGAAGGATTCAACCATAAAAGCAATTCACCATGGAATGAGTTTGAATCCCTATTCTCTTCAGCCATTGAAGCACATCAACTAATTAATGAAGGACAACAAACAAGAAGCTTCACAGTTGATGGAAGATGGCAAGAGAAGGAAGGAGAAAAATGGGAAACTGGCGGAAGCCATTTGAAATGAAAAGGGAAATCATTTGGAAGAACTAAGTTATGAGAAAGCTTGGATGACATGTGTTAAGATAGTGGACACATAGTTATGGACATTTAGCATTGCATGACATGTGTTTGACGGCTTAAAATGTTTGATTAAGCTGAAGCCTCCAAAAGGCTCAGGAGGTGTTTTTAGAACTTATTGGTTTTCCTCCATCAAGATTGTATTGATCGAGCATAGCGATCAAATTATGATTGCTCAAGCAATAAAGTGGTCATTGAAATGAGGAGAACCTTAGGAGAGATATGTTTACAAGGTTGTATTTTACACAAACAAAATAGACACTACATTCTTTATGTTAAAGATATCACTTAAGCCACAATGTGTAAAGTTATATTTAAGGATGACAACGGTCGAGTCGGGTATGGATAGTGCTTACTCGCAACCTGACCCGTAAAAAAAAAATTCATCCGTTACCTGTCTGTTTACCTGTCGGGTATCCATTTAAAAAATACTCGCAGATATTTTTAAAATCCGCAGATAAATGTGGATACTCGATAATCGTAAATATTTAAAAAATATATATTCTATAAATTATTTAATATAAAAATATAAAAATAAAGTATAAATTAAATTAAATTAAATTAAATTTTAATTATAATTAAATTTGTCATAATAAAATATATTGTTAATTTTAATTTTAATTAAATTTAACTTAATAATATATAAATTAAATTTTAATTTTAATTTTATTACGGGTAACGCGTACCCGCGAGTATGGATAGTATGATATCTGCACCCGACCCGTTTATAAGCGGATATTAAAATACCTGTTACCCGCTACCCGCGGATAATAAATACCAGTTACTCGTGGGTACCCACGGGTACTAACTATCCGCCGCGAATTTTATCTGCGGATATCCGCGAGCACTGTAATGTTTTTTGTATTTTAAAAGTGCGTTTTATCATACATGTGGTGATGTTATGATATATAAAATGAGATTAATTATATAAATGCTATGAAAAGATATATGATTAATGATGAGATGTACAAACGACATATCCTTTTTTTTAATCGTAGATCTTTTATGGATTGTTTATATACATGTATATGTGTTGCTATATATACCCTAAATATGTGACGTAGAATTGGAAACTACATGACACTTAGTGGTGACGTAGGCACTAACACAAAAAAGTCTTTTGATGTTCGATATTTTGAGCATTTGACGTCTGTCCAAATCCCGACATCATATAGGGTAACGTCAAAATTAACGTCTGAGACAATGTCAGATGTCACTTAACGTCGATGGTGTGTTAGTCCGACATCTGATAATGTCAGAGAATGATGGTAGAGACGATAAATTTTGCGCCCTTTAGAGCCAAAATACAGCAAAATTTGACATCTGGTGTTGCACTGCCAAATGGGGTAGAAGAACACTACCAAATGGGGACGAAGTGTAAAATGGGCACGAAAACGAAAATTATTCGATTCAAATTTCCTAAGTCAATCCACAAATCAAAACCCAACAACTTTCGGTGGTGGAAAACGAAACAAACTCACATGCAGAGCACATCCTCGTCGTTGTCGGCGCAAAGAAGATTTGTGTTTGCGCTAGTTTTAGAAAAGAAATTAATGTCGGGGGATGGAGGCGTCACCGTTAATTGACGTCGAGCGAGACTAGGGTCGACGTTGTTTGACGTCGGGGAAGATGGGGTCTGATGTGCTTTTCAAAATGACATCGAGGACTACTTGGACCGATATAATTTGACATTGAGGATACCAATGATAGACGTTGAAATTTTCTATTTATTTACAAAAATACTACCGATATTTTTTTTACATTGGTATTCCTTTGTACTTATTTTAAAGAGGAGACGTTAATGAATTTTTTGTGTTAGTGAAGAGTACCCATGATAGTATGGTATCTTAGGTGATAACAACAAACATATAATTTACATTAGTTGAAAGTTCACAACTTTATTATCGTTTAATATATAGGTAAAACTATGAGAACAACTAGACAAATGATTTGATAACATATGTTTTAGGTGTTTTTTTCTTCTTCATAAATTATTTTCAGTTTTATGGAAGTTGCTAATGATAAATTAGCATATAAATAAATGCTTACTTTTTAAATAAATTAGAACAGTTTATTTTTATATAACAAGTATACTTAGATTGTTTACTTCTGTAAATTAATTTAATTAATACAAAAATATTTGCTAATATATTTAAAGTAATTTTTTAAAGTTTTGATTATAAACTATTAATAATTTATTTGATTTTGTTCACTATTATCATATATATTTTAATATTTTTATGAATTCAAATTAAAAAAAATTAACATAACAAATTAAGGTTTGGTTGATTTATTGAAATAAAAAAACACATGCAGACCTTTTTAACAATAAATAAAAATATTATTTTTTGAATAATAATTTAATTAACTTTGATTACTACATAATAATGCATTTTTTAGAAAATTAAAAAATTATTTATATATTATTCATTTTTATGTTGTTTTATATTTAGTTTTTTAATTAATTTTATTAACTTATTGTTTTGATAAATTAATTTATCAGTTCAGTTAAACATTTTTAAACCAATATCAGTTAAGAAGTTAATCAATTATTAACTAATTTTGGGACAGACCCTTAACAATTCCAAATTATAAAGACTAAAATTTTGTTATTTCTTCAATCTTATTAATAAGTAAATAGGTACTTATTAAACTTTCCATTAACATTCTTTATTGTGTTTATCGACAACATTTAATTTTGACTATAATTAAAATATAATTTGTAAATTTTATTAACTAATTCTAATCCGTTATTTTGAGTTTAAATTTAAAATGATAATAAAAATTTCGCAAATTTTGTAAACAATATATATTATTCTCTATAAGGAGTAAAAGTAGTTAGATTGATTTACTTCGATATTCTTTTTTAAAATGATTTTTATAAATATTCAAATACTTATTTACAACAAAATTTTATTCAATATTTAAAAAATCTAAATCTTTTTCAAAGTATTATAATTTCCCTTATTCTCTGTATAAAAACGTCTGTATAAATTATTCTGTTACAAGTTGTGCGTGATAAGCCATTTATTGTTATAAATTTTGAGTTTTAATTATCAAAAAAAACATTTGTCCTATGAAGTAGGTTTTTTTCTTCTTTCAGAAAAAGTTAAGGATAAAGATAAAAGCTTGCACGCATTCATTTACAGAACCATCTTTTACATTTTAATATCACACAAGTTATTATGACATTAAGAAAAAATTATTGTGTTCTCCTTAAAGAAGAATTACTTATCCTCCAAAAGAATCTTCACCATATATTCCTATTGGTTACTAATTAAATGATGCAGAAGTAAAAAAAAAAACAATTTTCATTAAATAAGACCTAAATCCAACTTTAAACAGTGTTGTTTTTTTGTGAAAGATAAACTTATATCAACTAGGATTATAAATTATAATTAGAAAAATCGTTTAGCAAAAAGGTAAAAATAAACTCAATTTAGTTTTGTAAATGTTGTTTGCTATAGTTTGAGACTTGAGTTATTTTAATAACATTGTTGGGAACATACCTTAAAATTCTGAAAAAAGAAGAAGAAAATACCTAAGACCTTGAGAGAGAAGAGAGAGGAAGTAGAGTCCGAACCAAGTCGCATAGCTGAGAGTTTAGGATTGGAATTCTGCCACCGCTTTTTATCATCTCGCCGTCGTCTCTCACCAACAACCTTAAAATTGTAAGTTACCTTTTCCCTCTGTTTTTTCTTACTTTATTATCTTTAAATTCCCATTGGGCATTAAAAAAAATAATCTTTTTATCCCACAATTTGTTTTTCTTTTTTCTTGGTACAACTGCTTTAGTTTCTTCCCTGAGCCTTTGATTGAATGCCCTGAAACCCATTCAAATTGGGTCTCTCAACAAAATTCCATTCTGGGTTTTGTTTCGTGTTGTTGGCTTGGCTTTATACATTTTTCTCCTTCGAATTTACGTGGCTGATGCGTAGTTTCGTATGAATTTTTCAATACATGTAAAGCTCTGGGGGAATTTCAGCATGTGTAATGATATCATTGATTCTTGGCATCGATTTATTGTTTGTGTAATGCTTTTTCTCTTGTATTTAAGATGATTATGTAGATTTGGGGCATTAACTTTACATCAAATTTTCTTCTTGATATTGTTTTGATTAGGGGATTGAAGAAGTTGTGGATATATATTTGTGGTGCTTGGTAGAGGTTACCATAGGTTATTATTCTTATTGTTCTGTTTTCTTTCTTGATTCCTTGCTTTGATTCTTTCTGGCTTTCTTTCTCTATTCATGACAGGAATACATTTTCTTTCTCCTGATGGAAATAAAGCTTTGTTTCCATCTCTTTAACTATTTGACCCAACCTGTATGGGTCGTTCCTCAATCATCCCTTTGTGAAATTGTAGAATTCTGAAATGCAGATTATCATGTCTTTCTTGGCTGGCTATGGAATGTCTTTGCTTAAGAAAAAACTTTTTTTTTTTTTCCTTTTTATGTTATTTGGTGTTTCTTTCAACTTTTATTAGGGCATAGTAATGGGTATGTATTTTGGAAAGCTTCTTTATTTTATTATTTACCTTTCTTCTAGCAGATATTGGCACAAACTTGGTTTGCTTCTATGAGCCAATCCTCGTCCTTTCTTCAGCTTCATAATGGTATTGAAGGGTTTATGTGAAAGGATTGTTGCTTCGAAATGCACTTCTAAAAGCTCAACAGAGACTGTAGATTCTACTCAGGTGCCTGCTTATTTAAAAGCAGGGTCTAGTGACAGTAAGTTTCCCAAGGCTTCCTTATGGTCAAGCATCTTTACATCTGGTTTTTCAGTGGTTGAATCATTTAGTGAATCATCGGCTTCTGAAAAGAAAGCAGTTCATTCTCGAAGTAGTGGGTGGGCAGCTGCTGTGAGGAAAGTTGTAACCAGTGGTTCAATGAGGAGATTTCATGAGCGTGTACTAGGGTCAAGCAGGACTGACATTTCAAGTTCTGATGGTGATATATGGCTTCTAGGTGTCTGTCATAAAATTTCACAGCAAGAATCAAGTGGAGGTGTAGATACTAATAATGGATTGGCATCATTTGAACAAGACTTTTCCTCAAAAATTCTAGTTACCTACCGGAAAGGTCTGATGAATATTTACTACTTTTTTTTCTGGAATATATTAAGATAATAGATATTAGACTAACAAAGTTTAATATGCATACTCTATAGGCTTTGATGCTATTGAAGATTCAAAGTATACTAGTGATGTTAATTGGGGCTGTATGCTTCGGAGCAGTCAGATGCTTGTTGCTCAGGTATTATGTCTACTATTTAATGATTGCTTTTGACAATAGAATTGTTATATAATCGCTGTCTTCTTTCATCATGTTTCTGTTGTCGTTCAAAGTGAGGCAACTAATGTGGCTTTCTTGTGGTGTGCAGGCATTACTTTTTCATAAATTAGGTAGATCGTGGAGAAAATCTGTTGATAAGGTCAGGTGATTGATATGCAATATGTTGTTTCAGTAATTGGACTGTGTTTTCTCCTCTACCCTTCTTTTGTTTATCTTTTTGCATGTCTTGTTTTGCCTTGAGATATATTGCACTTGGGTTGACTCATTGTTGTATTTTTTCTATTTCATTAATTTGCAGCCAGTGGATAAAGAATATTTAAAAATCTTGCAACTTTTTGGTGATTCAGAGGCTTCTGCCTTTTCTATCCACAATCTTCTTCAAGCTGGTAAGGGTTATGGCCTTGCTGTTGGATCATGGGTGGGACCATATGCCATGTGTCGCACTTGGGAAGTTCTTGCCCGTAGCCATAGGGAGAAAAATGACCTTGGAGAACCACCACTTCCAATGGCTATTTATGTTGTTTCTGGAGACGAGGATGGGGAACGCGGCGGAGCACCGGTTGTCTGCATTGAAGATGCCTTCAAACACTGTTCTGAGTTTTCAAGGGGCCAAGCTGCTTGGACACCTCTTCTTTTGTTGGTTCCTTTGGTTCTTGGACTAGATAAAGTCAATCCAAGGTGTGTTACATTTTCAAGGTTCATTGTTACTATTGAAGTGATCACTCAGGTAGACTCATGTAATTATTCATTCTAGGCCTGCAAAAGCCGTTGTTGGCTTAAACTTAATCCATTTTGTGCATACTGATGTAACCCAGATGATTATTGTCCGTCTCTCTAAAGATTTAGTGTCCAATAGGGATAATAAATAGGTGTATTAGGTGTTTGCATGTAGTCTCATAAGCATAGGTAAATTTACCTATATGTTATATGTTTGGCAGATGAAGTTTTTAAAATTTCAATGTTTACTGTAGTGCAACCACTGATAGTTGCATGTATGAGCTATTGTCAGGTATATTCCGTTATTGCACTCGACTTTTAAATTTCCCCAAAGCCTTGGCATCATGGGTGGCAAACCAGGTGCTTCAACATACATTATTGGTGTTCAGAGTGAAAAGGCATTCTACCTTGATCCACATGATGTTCAGACGGTAAGAAAGTATAAATTATGCTTTTTGCACCTTATATACTTTTGAGATTGTGAAATTTGTATCATATTTCTCAAATATGGATTAACTTATTGAATGTATAATTTACTGGCACGCTTTGCTCCATCTTGATTTCAAATCTGCTGTCAATTACTGAAAAAAGGCTATATTACATGTTTTTGTGTATTGATATAATAAATGCTTTCTTTTCCACTAAAAAAATTTTCTAACTTGCTAGTATTTATAGATATTTTTTTAATTTTTGTTGGCACTCTATTCTCAGTGATGACTACCACATATCATAGTTTGGCTTTTGACTATATAATAGAATTATCTTTATGTATGCAAATACACACACATTATATATATATATATATATATATATAACTATATATATATAACTTTTCAATGATCTTCCTAAATGTTTTGCAGGAATAAAATCATGCATAATTTGTTAGTTATTGTGCCATATTGTGATCTTGAATTTGTAAATGGGTAGCCAACAAGGGCTCTTGAACTTTTGTTACAAATTGTTGACTATGATATAGGAAAAGGCTAGTAGAACTCAGTTGTAGTTATACACATATTTGGAGATTGGCAGAGCTTGCATGGTTTTTGGTATTTAGAGGAAATACGGATCTCTTTGCCAATCTTGAGTTCTAAACAAAATAACAAGAAAGAACCGGTAATCACTAAAAGGAAAGAAAGTATTCAAACAGTTGGATCCATGATAACCTAGTTGTTGGGAGGGAATGAAATCCTTTTTTTTTTACTATTTAAGCACGACTTCAATCATACAGTGTTTAGGTTGTTATTGTGTTGGTGAAGCATTAATAGTTCACTAAGTATGTCTGAAATGGTTTTCAGGTAGTTAATATCAGTGGGGATACTCAGGAGCCTAATAGTACTTCATCGTACCATTGCAAGTAGGCTTTATATGAGCATTTATTGATTTTATTTGATTCTGTTACCTATAATTCGTTCATTCTGGATTGTCTAAGTTTTTCAAAACTCTTATCAGTGTTATGAGGCACATACCCCTAGATTCAATTGATCCATCCTTGGCTATTGGATTTTACTGCCGAGACAAAGGTTTGCTGCTTACTTTGGCTTAATTTCTTGAGTTCAATAACTATGGCTAATATGTAAGCTTTCTCATCATCAATGGTGGTTGGCAGATGATTTTGATGATTTCTGCTCCCAAGCTTCCAAGCTTGCAGAAGAATCAAACGGTGCACCATTGTTCACTGTAGCTCAGTCCCGGAGTTTCTCAAAGCAAGTCTCTGGTAATGATGTCTCAGGTGACAACACCGGATTCGAAGAGGATGCTTTCCTCGGCACCGACCACGACGATAACGATGCAGGAACCAATGAGGATGATTGGCAACTCTTATAAATGCCATTGCCAGACAGAGACTATGACATAGATTCAAAGCACCGCATCAAAAAATTGTTGCTTGATTCTCACGGGCCTAATTGCCACTGCATGTGGGGTTGATCCCCCTGGCATGAGGCTCCCACTCTTCAAACATTGTTTAATAGTCCTGTAGAAAGTAATTTAAACTCATTATGATTCTTTGCCTTAAATCGTTATTTGCTCATTTGTTTATATAGCTAACCAGAATTTGTTGTACATTACAGCAGCTAGTTTGATCATATTTGTTGCCTTTACCCCTTTATTGGCTACAAAAAATGTAGTGGATAGTACTGTGGGGCTACAAATAAATGGTAGAAAGTGGTTCATGCTGAGATGGAATGTTTTCTTTAGAAGACAGTATAAACTAATCACTTGAGTCCCTTGATATAAACTATGGTTCAAGTTTTCTGCTAGCTGTTCTGCAGTGATGTTGCATTAGCCAGTCATGTGAATGATGAGTATGTGTGTTTGGTTAGACATTTAAGCATCACATGTATTAAGAAATCAAATGTGATAGAAGAAATTTGATGCATTTACGTTTAACACATATTCAACATCTTTATAATCACACCTTATGGACATGCCAATAATGCTGTCTATCACCTTGGTTACATAGTTTGACTTTCAACCGAATCTAATGGTTAAATTATAGTAACCCAGAGCCTCTCCAATGAACTTAACAATGACAAAAATATCTGAATAATTTGATGAGGAAAAATCAAAGTTCCAAACTGAGTTAAAGTTTTCCTTTGAAATGTTTTTGCCACTTGCAGAAAATCTGCATAAGCGAATATATGCTGTCAGCATTTGTTGTAAAGCAATGCATCATGTGCTGATAAAGTAGAATCAAATATGTACCTCTTTATTATATTCGAATGACTCAAATCTATCTAGCACAAGCTAGCTAATTAAACTGCTATTAAATGGAATGGAATGGTGGATTCAGTTTGAGCATAGCAAATTAGAAATGATTATAGTCTTCAAAGATACACAGAAGAAATAAGGACAAGAATAAGATGATAGTAAAATGATTCAAATGTGTTTATATTTTAAAAGAGATATATCATGTCACTCTTAATGTATAAAAGGGTATAATATAATTTTTCTAAACATAATTCAAGTGAAAAGATTTTTAATTTATTACCGAGTTTTCAAAATAAATTATTGAATTAAAATTGTTTGAATAGTATACTTGTGAGCCCCTTTTTCCAGCTTATAATTTGTTGGGCCTGGCTTTTTAGTAGGCCCAAGGCCAGCCCAGTAAGGGACCCCAATACCCCTTCCAACTACTCACTATTCCACTTGTCTCTTTTTTAGAAACAGTCCCTTCTTCTACTTCTCATATCTCCAGCAAGGTGCTATGCTAGGGAACAATATTCTTTCGTCTCCAAGCTAGCTCTACCCATTCCACCTCCGAGTAAGTTGAACCTCAGAGTCTTGGGTCTGTTTCCTCCTCTTTACACCGTTTAAGTGTGTTGGTCTGGTTAGGGTTTAATCTCACACCCTGGTTTATCTTGGTTCTATGTTTCAGCTCATTGTTCTAGCCCTTGGAACCGTGGTACTCCTTAGTTGTGGGTTTGTTGCGTTTTGTTAGCGTCTAAGCAAGGTAAGGGAAGCTAGGTCTCTTCTTTTTTTTGTGTCTTGAAGTATGTGGTCTGTTTCTGCTTCTGTTGTATGCATAAAGTGATTTAAAAATGCTTATATCTATTTTGAGTGAACTATATGGATTGTACTTGGCTGTGTTGGATGCTGCATGCGTGAAACAGTGGGAGAGAGTTGGTATTCTCGCCCAAGCGAGCTCGTCTCGCCTAGGCAAGAATAGCAGAAGCTCGCCCTGGTGCTGCTCGAGCATCTCGCTCAGGCGACCAACTCTTGTTTTGAGCGACGCATTACCTCGCTAAGGCGAGAATGGCTCGCCCAAGCGAGCACTCGAGGAAAGCCAGTGTGCTCTGCTCGCATCCTCGTTCAGGCGAGGGATTTTAGTTTTGGGCGAGTGGTGATCTCGCCCAAGCGAGGGCTCGCAGAGTGCCACTGTTACAGGCCTCGCCTAGGCGAGAATGCCTAGCTGAAGCGAGACAGCTATTGTCGCTTAGGCGAGGGCTTCTAGCCCAAGAGAGGACAGCGCAGGTTCAGGCTTTATGTTTCTGTTTACGTTGTGCGTGGATACTTATCTCGAACATACATGATTCATGTGGAATTGCATGAGTTGTATGTGTTATGTGAACTGGAGTTGGTATGCTAGAAGTGATTATTGCATGAAACTGTTAATTGGTGGTGTTGGCATGGGAAGTTGATGTTTGAAATGAAAGTGGTGGTTATGGTATGAGAAATGTGATTTTGGTTGTGAGATAGGCGTAATTCCATGAGTCTCGTGGGGAGATCTCATGGTGGTGTGTAGTGTATATATTAATATAAGAATTTAAGTAACAATTGCATACCGAAACTCTAAAGGGTCAGTGAATCTCATGTAGAGCAAACTGATCCAAGTGGTGAGAGTAGCGGGAGGCCCTAGTCTCTGGCAAGATAATGACCTTAAACGTTTAAAGGCTAACCTTGTGTGTGGTAGGGTGAAACCCATTGGCAATGGCTCTGCAGAGCAGTAGAGGCCACCACAAGTGCAAGCATCTAGTGAATCTGATTTTAATATATTTATCCGGATAATTGAGTCATAGTGTCTTGCTTGGTTGCTCTAACATGAATTGGTGCCTACTTTGCTGCATGCTTGAGAACTGTTTTAAATATATGTGTGCTATAATAGGTTAAATTCGTCTTTCACTAGCTTACCCTTTTGATTTCGTGTTTGTGCTTGTCTTTCTTTTTCTTTTGCGATGATCACCTCTTGGTGGGAGCAGATGAGAGAAACGTTCAAGGTGGGTCTGGTGGTAGCAACGGTGCAGCTTAGAGTATCCTGTTCTTGGTGGTTCTTAGGAGCAGTTTCACGGTCATGGGGCCTTTTTGTAATAGTTGTCTTAGTGACAACTCCTTTTGCAAACTCTTTTACTGTCAATTTCTATGTTAAGTCCCTGGCATTATGTTAGATATGCCCTAGTACATTCTAGTACCTTTATGGATGATTGTAAAAGTACATTGTTTGATTATGATGTTCATCTGATAACTCTGCTTTTTTTATAATGATGTGATGTTTTAATTTAGTTGAATTATTCTATTTAAATGAGATTTCACTGGTACATAATATAATCATGCATCTGTGAGTGTAACATACTCTTATGTAATCACCCTTTTTTTCAATATTTCTCTGATTTTTTGCGTGAAATATTGGTACATTATATTAACACTTATACTCTCACACACAATAATAATAATAATAATAAATAATAATAATATTATTATTATTATTATTATTATTATTAATTTTAGAATAAATAATGTTAAATTTTAAAGACTAAAATCTTAACCAAGATTGTTTTACTCTAATGCCTTAATTTAAGTTTTAACTCTATTATAAATTTGAAATATTTTTAACTGAGTTTCTATTAAATCTTTTAAAATATTAATTACTTAAAATTTGTATATCCTTCAATTAATTTTTTATTATTTATTTTTTCTTCGTTTAGTAATCCGGTTGGTATCCTACTTGTCACCTTGTTTACTTGTATTTTTTATGTTAAAAAACTGTAAGATTTTATGATTAATATAAAATAATATGATATTTTAATTAAATAAAATGATAAATAATTTTTATTATTTGATTACTAAGGCGTAAGATTATTTTATATTAGTAAAAAAATCTAACAATTTTAAATGAAGACAAATATATTAATTTAATTAATACAACAATTAAATGAAAAGAATTGATTAAAAAATGTAAAAGTCTTTACACTCAATTAACAAAAAAAATTAATAAAAATTAATATAAAAACATCTAAGAGACCTTACTCTTAGTTTTATACTTATATTTCTTATATAATTTTTATATAATATTTCCTAAAATTGAAGTGAATGTAAATATTGTCCCAAAATTGTGATGATCGACGAAACATTACTCACATAATAACTGAAACTCGATAGTAATATTTAGGAGTGATTCGTTGTACCATTATCACTGAAGAGAAGAAAAACAAGTTACGTGGTTTCTCTCTTCAGATCTGTCTCACTCTTTCACTCTCATTTTTTCACGCGTTTGAAAAGTCCTACAAACTTTCGTTACTTCTCAAACATTGTCGTGCTGAATTACTGCATCTTTTCTTACTTTCCTTCTTTGCAGCTTCATTTTCTGCAAGATGGATCCGTCGTCATTGCTGTTTAGTCACCTCAAGGTTCGTCTTTTTCTCGCTGATTATGAGTCTCTGGACTTTGAATTTTTCTGGGTCATTGGTACAACCTTTTTTTTCTGATTTTTTTTATGGTTTGTGTTTCTTGGAATTTCATCAGGGTGCAGACCCGTTCTTCCTGCTAGCGGGACCTAATGTGATTGAATCAGAGGATCACATTCTGCGGATGGCTAAGCACGTCAAGAGCATTGCAACTGAGTATGTAGCTATCTTTATTTATGATTAATGTTATTTTTTTTTGTCTCTGGGAAAATAAATGCCATTTGATGGAAATGCCTTAGGACATTGCTACTTAGCACTATGAATTATCAAACACTTATCAGGTGTTGATTTTAGAATAAAGTAGATTTTTTGCAACTCATCTTAGATGTTTCCTTTTCATGAGAAAAAGATGAATACTGGAGTAATACTCATCGGTTTGAAGCCAACTTTTGTTTTGTCTTCAGTATGAAGTTAAATACTTTCTCCTTGTTAATATTTAAAGTAAAAAGCAAATTAGAGTAACAATGGATAAGATTTATTTAGTTTGCGCATGATCTCGTGTTTTTTTAATGTTTACAGCTATCCCCTTATAGGGATACACACTATAATATGTTTTTTGGGTATCGAGGATGTTGATGTAGTATATTTCAAACAATTAGAGGGGTTCGTGTAAGATAAAAGAGGAAGGATTATTGGAGGGAATTAAACGAAGGTTATAAGTGTGATTGACTGTTAAAGTATGGGTATGAATATGGTAAGAACTAATTGAAAAACTGTAACATGACAATCACATGGTTTCCTGATGGTGCAGCAACTTACACATAATTGTCCAAGTAAAAATCGTGAATAAAAATGATTAGTAGATGTGATGTTAATTGTTGATGGCTAACAAGAATATATACGTGTCTTTCAGGGTTGGAATACCTTTGGTTTTCAAGTCAAGCTTTGACAAAGCTAACCGAACATCATCAAAATCATTTCGTGGCCCGGGGATGGTTGAGGGATTAAAGGTTCATATTTCTGCTGTTTTGTTATGATAATATCCTTGTGGTTGGTTTCTTGAGGATTCTAGGTGTTGTAATTGTCCAATAACTTGAGACTATATTAGATCTGTGTAAATTTTTCATGACTTTAAAATAACCCCAAAAGATAGCTTGTAGCCAGAGGTGTTTAGTTTCCAAATCATAGTGAGGGTACTTTGGCCATATATCTTGCCAATAATTTTTAACACGGTCCTTTATGTTTTTTCTGGTTCCACCTATCCTCGAGATTCTGGAGTTAAATATTGTCAGAGTTGGAGGTAGCTTCTGTACACTTTATTGCAGGGCCTTGAAAAATCTCATCTTTCTAGTTTCCTTGTAAGGACATTCAAGGTTCTGAATTAGCAGTGATGTCACCTTGCAGTGCCAAAACAATGAGATACTATACTGGTGGTACTAGTCAAATTAGGAGTCATCTTTGTAGTATGTGGGAATTATACAGAAGTCTTACTTAGGAAGGAATTATTTATGACCTATATAGCCGTTGACACTGGCACTGGTACAGTAATAGACATTTTGTGTATTTTGTTTAAAATGTAAGTTGCGTTACCTAAATCATCGTATTTGTGCTGGATAATGCTATTTTATCCTAGTTGAACGTTTTCCTTTTCTTATTTTTCTGTTTTATTCTCAGATACTCGAGAAGGTTAAAATAGCTTATGACATCCCTATAGTGACGGATGTGCATGAGACCATCCAGGTAAAGTATTTAGTTTTATTGAATTCATGTTTCATGGCCTTCTTGCAGGGGTTGAGGATCATATATAGTACTGACATTATTTAGCATAGGCTAGTATGATTTGAATTATATGTTGTTTCAAAAGGATATCATTATATGTTTATTAGTGCTGAAATAGGAAAATGGAAAAAAGTTTTCTTAATTGCTTCGATAAATGCAATGTGCATCATGAAATAGTTGATACCTTGTTTAAATTCTTATATGTTATTTTCCCTGGTGTAATCAATTTACGTAGAAACAGTAACTTGAAAAACATTTTGCTCAGATCTTCCATTAGTATGAAACCATATCTTATACATCCGAGTTTGGCTCTCTTATTAACGCTGATATTTTCCTTAACAATTTGTTGTACCCATCTAAATTTGAAAATTAAAATGGTTAGCGCCTTTATTATTAAAAATTTGTAATATTATCATATTGAATGATCAAATTTATACTTCCAGTTTATAATTGTGAATGGTGCGTGGTATTTTCTTATGTTAGATTCTGACTCGTAATCTACCTTGGACACATATATCTTTTTTGCCAGTGTGAAGCAGTTGGCAGAGTTGCAGATATCATTCAGATTCCCGCATTCCTGTGTCGCCAAGTAAATAGATATTGCATTCAATTTCATTATCCATTATAATGGGCAATTAAATTTAGTTGATGTGTCACCTTTACTTGTTTCATTCGTTTTGCTTCTAATGACAGACCGATCTTCTAGTTGCAGCAGCCAAAACTGGGAAAATTATCAACATTAAGAAGGGCCAGTTCTGTGCTCCTTCTGTTAGTATACTATCCAACTTTATGAGTTACAATTTCAATAGTTAGCAATGACTTAACTTAAGCCTGGGAATTAGTGTCTACTGACTTTTACCATTATTGTTTCGTTGTTTTCATGTCTATAGGTCATGGCAAATTCAGCTGAAAAAGTTCGGTTAGCTGGAAATCCTAATGTGATGGTTTGTGAGAGAGGAACAATGTTTGGATACAGTGAGTAAATAGCTACTATGTAGAGGTTTTCTGTATGTTTCTGAATTTTGTGAATCTTGCAAGAACCAGAATAATTGATGAGTAATTGCTTTTAAGTGGAGAAAATTAATTGTTTTTCTTTTCATTCTCTAATGCTTCATTTCTAGAGCATTTTGTTGTACTGCAAGATGTGATTTCACTAAGAAAATCCTATCAAGTGATGATAGTTATTGCTGTATGCCCACCTGTTGTATTTTCATAGTAGTCTTGTGTTCTTTTCACTTGTCTAATTTAACATTGCAATCTCAATTTTGTTTTCCTAATCTGTTATCTGCCTTCTTGGCCTCTCATTTTTAATCAAAACTTTTAATGTGTATATGATGTATAATATTGCCTTAGAAAAGCAATCATTGAAATCAGTTGCCTTTTGCATTTTTCTTTACAAAACCCAGAATTGATTAAAATCTTTTCCCTTTTCATGCAGATGATTTGATTGTTGATCCACGTAACTTGGAGTGGATGAGAGAAGCCAATTGTCCCATTGTAAGTAGACCTTTCTTTTATAGTATGTTTTAGGATAAAATATTTGAATATTTATATCCTTTCTTATTAAATGAAAGGTTAAAGTGGAGAAGGGCAGTTTCTTCCAGCAGCTTTTCTTGATGGCATAGTCCCAATCATTTATTTGATGAAAATATTTTAGTTGATTGAATGACAAATCCCTGTGAACACAATCAACCTGATACACAACTTTTGATGTGGACGATGTTGCTTCAATTGCTTACCCTATGGACATTTTCTCTCATGCTCCTATCTCTCCTTTCTCTGCAACTCGTACTGACTTAGGATAAGGTTGATTCCATAGTTCCTGAAAATATTTTTTTCTTCGGCCGGATACATTACCCAGGTTTTAATATGTAGATGACTTTCATTAATAGTCTTTAGTAAATATCCCTAAAAAGCTAGAATTAGAGTGTTTTATTTTGAATATAAAATTCAAAGAATTGATTCTTGTGTGGTTTAGAGGATCTAATTCATTTTTTATTGATCTTTTAGTCAAAGAGGTGTATTAAAATTTCATTTTTTTGCAATCTCAAATTAATATATTAGTTATTTACTCAATTGATGAAATTAAAAATAAGAAAACCAGAGTGCATGCATTTATTTTTAGTATCTATAAGAGTGATACTTAATTTAGTTCTTTACTATATTCCCTTATCATGTAGAACTATTCTTTTACCCAGTCTTTTGTATCAATTTAAATTTCCTCATGGTGAAGTTTCTTGCACCTATCTCTGATGCTGTTTAGTTTTTGGAAAACCCAAATATTTGATATTGGTGCTTGCCTTAGGTAGCTGATATAACACATTCGCTACAACAGCCTGCTGGAAAGAAGGTATGCTTACTATTGTTGACTCCCATATTTGTTTGATATTAACTTCGTTTTGAACAGTCTATTTCATGTGATACTATTTTAGCTTGCAACATAAAATAGTGGAATAAACACTGCTGTAGTATTCGTGTTGACAGTATCTGTTAGAATATTTGAATTGTTATTTTATTTTCCAAGTCTTATTATATTAGCAGTCTTTTTGGGCTATAAGCTTATTTAAGTTTGCTACACTAGAACATGACCGAGATTAAGAGTAAAATCATACAAGTTGGTTCTTTGCAGTTTGTATTTTCCAACACAGCACATTAATCTTCTATCAGCCATTGACAAGTTTTTTCCTCCCTTTCTCTTTCACATCAATTATCTCAATTTCAACCGTCTCTTTTATATATTTGCGTTTGGTATGTTGGTACGTGAATATAGCATAGGCCAAATGTCACTCAATTAATTTCGCTGGGAGAGTTACAGATCACAGTTTTCAGATTTACATTGTCAAAAGCGCATGCATTGCTTCTATGCTTTGCTGATTTATGAGGAACTGAGAATCATTTAGAATCTTTGACCGATGAGATTTTCACTCTCTGTGGGTTTGTTGTATAAACTTCTATGCTATGCTGCATTAATATGTTTAAGTATATTCACTTCTATAGTTCAAGGATTTCATTGACATTCTGAAATGACCTTTCCAAGTCTTACACCAGTTTGGTTGGATTAAGATTCTGTTTTCATGTATAGTTGGATGGGGGAGGTGTTGCAAGTGGAGGTCTTCGAGAACTAATACCTTGCATTGCAAGGACCGCAGTTGCCGTTGGAGTGGATGGGATCTTCATGGAGGTATAGAGAATAGCCTATGCCAATTACAATTTAGTAGTACTTTATAAAAGAAGGTATTTTAGAGTAAAATTTCAGCTATATAATTATGGCTTGCAATTCCAAGATCTTCCATTCAAAGAGTATCTTTATCTGTTTAGTTTTGTCTATTGCTGAGCTTCTAAAAGCTTTCTTGGGCTTTCAGGTGCATGATGATCCACTGAATGCTCCTGTTGATGGACCAACACAGTGGGTGAGTTGTTGCTTACCGCAGTTATTCAGATTAATACACATAATTTCCTCAATATTTCCTTTCCTTTGGATGGTCCCTGTATTTTTTTTTTCAACTAGGGCACTTAACTATGTTCAATATTATCTTATGTGACAGCCTTTGCGCCATTTGAAGGAGCTACTTGAGGAGCTTGTAGCTATTGCTGTAAGTTGTTACTTGAAATTTATGATTCTAAGTCGCATGATATAACCTCTAAATAGGCAATTGGGAAGAGTCTTTATATCCCTATGGCCTAGGAAATATCTTATTGTAAATATATGAAATCTTGTTTGTTATTAAACATCTTACCGACAAAGATGATAGTAAATACTCTTTTAGTATAAATTTCCAACTCATACTATTCTGTTCTGTGATTGGGAGGTTGGTTGATGAGATTGGTACGTCAAGAAGGTTAGGGTTCTAGTTATGAGATCAACAGTGATTGACCAATAAGAAAACGAAGGGTTGATAATGAATCTACTTTTGATTAAGTTAGATTTCAACAAGCTGAATTTGTTACTCTCTTCAGTGAATCCTAAGTTAGTCTTGGAGATCAGAAGATTGTTACACATAATTAAAAGGATTGAGCTTCTCTGTTTTCTATCGGTATAAAAATTTAATGGACTCATGGGATTGGTCTTTATTCCATATTAGAATATGTTTCAAAATAAACTCCTTTGAGTTCAATTTTTTAAAGAGATATACTACTTACTGGCAAATTCAACTTCCTCTCGGAAAGGCTTTAATCTCTTGAATTTGGATGTGATGAAAAATCAGAGTTCCTAGTTCAGTTGATGTATATTTCATATATATGAAAAAAAGGAGTACATTATAAGGAAAATTTTTATCTTGTAACACTCAACCCTTTGTACCCTGTGTTGGTACGTAAGGAGAGGTGGTGGAACAATGTCAAACTATTTTTCAGTTGGTGGAGTCAATAAGCTGCTTTGTAGTTTTGAACCTGAATTCCACTAACACCAGTTTGATATCTTGTAGAAGGTAAGCAAAGGGAAGAAACAGTTCAAAATTGACCTCACGCCATTTCGTGAATAATGGTAAGAAATGCTTTTCTTTCATCATATATTCATTTATGTTTTTTTTTCTCCAGCCAGTTAAGGTTCCTTTTTCTTTGTTGATTTTTGACTAAAATTATATCCTGCAAGCATGTGATTTCACATCTTATTGTGAAAGCATGTTCTTAAAGCCATTTTCACAGGGTCTAAAAATTTTATGTACTACATGAAATATCCATTGATAAAGATAAAACCAAAATCGAACTTTAAAGTCAATCAGTTGTATAAGTTATCCTTGCACTTAATTAAACACTGACCAATTGCTAGATTGTTATCAAACTTACGGAAACATGGAAATGAGATTTTAAATAACCAGAAACTTCTAATGCAAAACCCGACCAGGATTGCAACACATTAATATGAATTCAGAACTAATTATCCTGTTGTGATTTGAGTTAAATCAGAAGTGCTTTACCTATTTTAAAGTATAAATGCATACACATCTTCTAATCCAGACTTTGTTTGCAGGTGATGGTTTTCGGTCATGCTGAATATGATTCTGAGTTTTGATCTTTTAAGATCTCTCAAGGTTGAATACAAGGAGATCTAGTTGATCTCAAAAATATTATTTGATAATCTATGCTTGTTACTCTGAAGTGGTAACACCACCAACTAATGTTGCTCAAATATCATGTGTAGCCTTAATCATATCAGTTGTTAAAGTTGAGACAATTAATTGAACACTGTTTATTAACTAAGTTTATTATCAGGAAATGAATTTATTTTCTGCCATTTCTCCAATTACTTTATTTAACGCTTTCCAGCCATTACTATAAAATATCTCAAAGTAAATTGGCTCTAGTGTACAAAATGTTAGCCTAGTGGCTTTAGTATATTCTTAACTTTTTAGGAGAAATTACAGAACTGATGATGAGTAAATAGTCTATGCAAGTATGATAAGCTTAAATATTTCAATAGTAAATATTTTAAATGTTATATTTAATGTGCTTTTTTTTTAACGAGTGACTCGGTAAATGTTTTCCACTCAGTACATATTAAATTCAATTGACAATATCTTAAAATAACAAGCGAGGATCTTCGTCTTATCTGGTGGCTTTGTGAGTGTCCATCACCCATATCTATGTTCATGTGTGTGTGAGCGGGAATAATCAATTTTATTACAGTAAATATTCGTTTAAGTCTGTATTTTGATCTTAAATATTTAATATGAATTTATAAAAAATTAAGAATTATATAATTACAATATAAAATATAAAATATTATAAGGGTTGAGATCTTGCAGAGATTATAAAAATATAAAAGATATAAAATGTATGATAAATATAAAAGATATGTTACAAAATAAATTTTTTATTTTGTTTTATTCATATTATATTATATATATATATATATATATATAATAAAATATAAAATCAAATGATTTTATGTGATTATTTAAAAAAATTAAGTTATAAAATTATTAATTTGAAAATTTTTCACATTAGATGGTATGCATACTTGAGGATTGAGCGATTGTTTATCAATTCTTGAACTTGTATTAAAGGATGTCGTGTAAAATGGAAAATAGATTAATGTGTGTTATTGTGTGTATAATAATAATAATATATATATATATATATAATAATAATAATAACATATATGTATAATAGTATATTAGTTTTTACTATAAGACTAATATAATATATATTATATTATATTTTAATTTATTCAAAACAAAACTATTTATTATATCAGTCAAATAACTCATAAATTTACATCATTTTTATTTTCAAATTTACATATTTTCACTAAAAGTACAACACAAACTTTATCTTCCTTCTATTCAAATTCATCTGCTTTCCTTCTTCAAATTCATCGTGAAGTATATGTTTCTGAAGATGGGAAAAATATGATTATTATACTGTTTAGAAAGAAGTAAAGAAAAAATGCCGAGGTATAATAAAGAAACAAAACTAAATAATGTTGTCTCCAAACTTGCTGAAAACTGAAAAGATTTACTCTAAAATGAGTTATAGTGGAATAAAATTATAATTGATTATGTAGTTAATTTTTTATTAATAATTACATTAATAAGATAAATTATTAAAATAAAAAAATTAAATAACAGATGAAATAAAATTAATTAACTTAAATTTTAATAATTTGTAAACTAATTTATTTTAATATATTAATATTTTAAAATACAATTTTTTATTTTTTAAATTTTATAATAACTTTTACTTTACTTTAACTTTCTTTTTTAACTCCAATTTATGTTTTTAAAATATTTTTACGTCGAAATATTTTTTAAAAATAATTTTAAATATATTAATACACAAAAATCACACCTATATTTTCTATTATTTTTTTATATTAATGTCTTCAAAATTCACTAATTTTAATAAATTAAAACTTTTAATATATTTTGAAACATTGTACATTCATATATTTTTAAAGACACAATATACAAAAAATAAATTAAAGAATTCAAATTTCGCTTTTTACTTTTTTTTTTATTTTAAACCCTAAGCTCTAAACTTAATATTCCCAAAATTTACTTTGAGTATACAATTTGCTTATTTTATCAAAACTTTTTATGTGGAGGAAGTGTTTGGGTAAAGTTTACTTCAGTTATGCTTTTTCAGTGGTTTTTTGACTTTTGAAATCTAAGAAATAGTTCTTAGGGGGCATAGGAAGTATCTTTTTGGTACAAATTGTACTTTCTTGGAAAGTTGAAGTTGTCATATATATATATATATATATATATATATATATATATATATATATATATATATATATATATATAAATTTTTATATCTTTTGACCTAAGTTTTGTTCCAATGATATAATATCATAATGCGCTTGTGTTTAAGTTAATATACATAAAATAAGTTTTTAAAATATTTATTATAAATAAAAAGAATATTTTTAAAATAAAGTTAAAAATAAATATGTATAAAATAATTAATTTTAAAATAAAATTGAAAAAACTTCTTTATGATATGTTTTTTTATTATATATTGTTATAGGTAAAAATATTCATTCATTTCACTAGCGTACACACAAGCGCTATCGCGCCTGTGTACGCATTTTTAAAATATTGATGATAGCATGTTAGTAGGTGATAATAATATAATGTTATTAAGTTAATATAAAAATAAATTTATATTTATTAAAAATAAAGTGAAATGAATAAAAAAATTAATTATTGATGAATAAAAAAAGATAAACAATTTTATAGAAAATAAGTAAAAATAACCGTTAATTTTAAAAAAAATTAATAAGTAATTATATTGTAAAGGGTACAATTGGTATTATGAAATGTGGACACAAAAGAGGGAATTCTCTTTATATATTGTTATAGATATTAATCAACATCCATTAAAATAAAACTAAAATAATTCTCTAGGACCTGTTCCAAACATTAATAGCCAACGTGCTACTTATTCCTTCTCAAGGGTTTTGCGTTTGCTTTTGAGTTTGCTCCCTATTTGATTCTCAATCTCTCTCTCTCTGCTTTTCCATTGTCTCCCTCTTCTCCAAATTTCTTATCTTTTTTTCACATTCAGCATTTGGTTTCACCTCAATTTTCATTGGTCTTCGACTTTAACCCTACCTTCCTTCTTCTGCAAATTAGGGTTTTATTTTCAATAGGGTCTTTTTGTCCGGGGATCGTTTCCTCGATCTGAGTCAATAACTCTGCGACAATGCCTCCGAGGGTAGTGAAGAGAGGCGCTGCGGCGAAGAGGGTGTCGAGAGGATCTTTGAAGGCTGCACCTGAGAACCCGGGTGAGCCTGAAACTGCCGAAGCGGGGGCGAAAAATCATGCAGAAAATTCAGCTGTTGATGTTGGAGGGGAAGAAAAACACGTTGACGTGGACCAAGAGCCTCCGGAAGCTAGAAATGGGTCGGCTACGGTGGAAAGTAAGCCTTTTTTTTTAATTTATATATTTTTTAGATTTTTTGTTTGGTTCTTTTGAGGGTGAGATGCGTGCAGTGTTATATGTATTTCATTCTTTGCTGTATGTTCTGAATTATGTGTCATGGGGATTGTAAAAAGTTCAAAATTTTACTTGGAATTTAAGATGGGTGTCGTGTGAATTTCGGTTCTGCAAAGGTTTTAAATCACGGTCGTAATTATTGTCATAGCTTCCTCCCAATACTTGACACTGGGGAAAAAATGGATACAGTTGTGGTTTCATCACAATCGAAGGTTGTGGTTTCCTCACAATCCTTGGCATGTGGGAAATTGCAGACATGGTGGTAGTCATTGTTTCATCACAATCATCGGCTTTGCGGAAAATTGCAGACAAAGATGACCACAGCTGTGGTTGACAATTGTGAGATTGTGGAGAGCCCCAAAACCTTGACGATGCAGCCATAATTATGGTTTCAGACAGTTTTTTAAAGCCTTGGGTTCTGCACCCGTGTATTGGTTCTTTGTCAATATCTTAATTTCATTAGGAAATAACTGGTGAAAATATAGTTTGGCTGTGGTAAGGGAAATTGATACAGCCCTTTCACCCAAACCATTTTTGAAAGTTATGGAAAACATTCTTACGATGGATTAGTTTGGATGGTGCTGCCTCTTATTGCTCCTTTTTGTATTCATTGTGTAACTTAAGATGGAAGCTGTTATATTGGATGGATATGTTACGAAGATGGGTTTTATTTATTTATTTTTTCTTTAGTTCCTTTCCTGATGCATATTAGTGCTGTGTTATGCACTGGTGGACATGAGTTAGACCAAGAATTATGAGGATTGATTGCGAAACACGGACTTCCTTATTTTATTAATTAATGTGATGATCGAAGGGTTGTGTATTTGACTGGGGTTTTAAATATTTATTTTTTGGCAGACAATGAAGAAGAAGTTAAGGAGTCTATAGATGAATATGAAAAAGGTGAACATCTAGATTTAGAGGATAATTATCCTGAGTATGAAGCAGAAGAGTATGGTGGTGTTGACTATGATGAAAAGGAAATTGAACAAGATGAAGGTCAGGATGAGGCAGATGAAGTAGAGGAAGAACCTGAAGAGATTATAGGTGACGAGGAGGGTGATACAGGTGATGAAGAAGTTGAATATGTTTATGAAGAAGTTGAGGATGATGATGATGGTGAACATGCTGGTGAGGAGCATGAGCATGCCCAGGTGCCTGACGTGGAGGAAGAGGAACACCGCGAAGTTGTAAAGGAGAGGCGAAAGCGTAAGGAATTTGAAGTATTTGTAGGGGGACTAGATAAGGATGCTACTGAGCATGATCTGAAGAAGGTTTTCAGCAAAGTTGGGGTAGTTACTGAAGTCAGGTTGATGATAAATCCCCAGACTAGAAGAAACAAGGGATTTGCATTTTTGCGTTTTGAAACTGTTGAGCAAGCAAAAAGAGCTGTGGTGGAGCTAAAAAATCCAGTGGTAATTTTTTATCTTATTGTTGTTAAAGCAGGTTTAAAATTGCTAGCATATTAAATCATGTTTTCTTCGCTCCAATTTCAGATTAATGGTAAACAATGTGGTGTTACTCCAAGTCAGGACAGTGATACTCTCTACTTAGGTAACATATGCAAGACTTGGAAAAAGGAAGCTGTAAGTTTTTCTCTTGGTCTATTTCTTGCTGCCTTTGATACTCAAGTTATGCATTCTAGTATTATTTCTAGCCACTTTCGAGGCTTGGCATTCTAACTGCTAAATGCAACTTCTGGTGCCAGTTGAAGGAGAAACTAAAACATTATGGAGTTGAAAATGTGGAGGATTTGACTTTAGTAGAAGATGATACCAATGAGGGGATGAACCGAGGATTTGCATTTTTGGAGTTTTCATCTCGTTCAGATGCTAAGGAAGCATACAGGCGATTGCAAAAGAGAGATGTTGTGTTTGGAGTTGATAAGCCTGCAAAGGTTTCCTTTGCTGATTCCTTTATTGATCTGGGTGATGAAATTATGTCACAGGTATCTTTATGAATTTGATTTCCTTGCTTTTGCCAAGGGTCATTACATAGGAAATACAAAGTATGGTTCTTTGATCTTATTGAAGCATAAAATCTACATTGACTTCCAACGTAGTGCTTCAGCGGTTTTTTGATTGACAGTATTTTAGGGTTATGACTTTAGTTTTCTACTGATATATAAAAACAGTACTGTGGCTTAACTTTACCGTTCGATTAAAAAATTTCCACAAATTTAATCCAATTTACTCTGGAAGAAGGTTAAACTTTAGCATATTTAAGAATATTTTCTGTCTGTGTGTATGTAACTGCAGGTTAAAACTGTATTTATTGATTCACTACCTCCGTCATGGGATGAAGATTATGTCCGGGATCTTCTCAAGAAATATGGAGAGATTGAAAAAATTGAGCTTGCTAAGAACATGCCAGCTGCTCGCAGGAAGAACTATGGATTTGTTACATTTAGTACGCATGCTGCTGCTGTGGAATGTTCTGATAGCATAACTAGTGCAGGGTTAGGTGAAGGTGACAAAAAGGTTAGCCTGACTTTTAAATTCATTTGCAACAGTTAAATGTGTCATTATATAATGCTTCTTGGTTGTTTCAGGCAAAAGTTAGGGCTAGATTATCACGGCCTCTTTCAAAACCTCTTCAGAGAGGCCGTGGGAAACATAATAACCATGGAGATTTTCGTTCTGGTCGCAACTCTGGAAGATTGGCAAGACCTTCACGGGGTCGACCTGCTCCACGTAGTTATCCTACCCGCGTGGTTAGAGGCATTGGAAGTCGTGCTCCACCAGTTAGACCTGTTAGTGTGAGAAGTAGACGTCCTGTCCCATCCATGCTAGATAGAGTCAGGCCAGTTGCTCCTCCAGCTAGAACCTTTGAAAGGAGATTGACTGGTATGAATTATATACCTATCTATACATATGTGCGTGTGTTACCTCCCCTTGTTAGTGTGTCTTTATGAATAATATACTATAATATTGTCTTGTTGCCTGTTAGCTCCTGCATATCCAAAAAGTGGCATGAAAAGAGACTATAGTAGACGTGAGGATCTACCGCCCCCAAGAAGCAGAGTTGCTGCAAATTATGGCTCTAGGGTAGCTTCTCAGAGGCACACATCTTATAGGGATTATCCTGCCCGTGGTTCTGACTACCCCGAGCTACATAGAAGTACGTCTCGTGCTGCACCAAAGAGAGGTTATGTTGATGATGGCTATGGCCAAAGATTTGAGAGGCCTCCTCCTTCCCATCTAAGTTATCGTGAAGGACGCCCCCGTGACTATGAAACTATAGCTGGCTCAAAACGTCCTTATACTGCTATAGTAAGTTTTATTTCTGAAGTCTATTCATTTATTTTAATTAGATTGTTTTAATTGTCATTTCAGTTGTCTTTTTGATAAATGAAATATTTTTTACATTAATTTCTCTCATCAGGATGATGTTCCTCCACGGTATGATACCGGTGCTCACCAATCAAGATCCCGTTTAGATTATGAATATGGAGGTAGTACTTCACAGTATGGAGATGCTTATGGTGATAGGTTAGTTTTTATCTGAACAAGGTTCTTGCATTCATTCTCCTTTGCCTCAACCCTGGTGTTTTTTAGTAACTTATCCCGCATTTTTGATTGGTAGACTTGGAAGATCTAGTCTGGGATATAGTGGCAGCAGAACTTCCATTTCTAATCAAGAATTACATGGGACATATGGCAGTCGACAGGGCATGAGTTATGGTGGAGGTGAATATTGTGGCACATATATTCTTAAGTGTTATCTTAAACATCAATTGTTAAGTGCTTACATCTTTATTGTGTGTTGCATGTCAGGTTCTTTTGGTGGTAGTGATGGTGGTATGTACACATCAAGTTATGGTGGTGATTACGAATCCCGTGGAAGTGATGTAATGTTTCTTGTCTTTCTCAATTGGAATTAGTGTGTTTTATATTTATCTATCTGTGACATTCTCATGTTTGAGTGTGTTGTTGATGTTATAGGGTGGTGGCCGCTCATATTCATCCATGTATTCTGGTAGAGGTGTGGGTGGTGGTGGCAGCAGTTATATGGGTGGTGGTGGCTCTGGGTCTTATTATTGAGGTAAGTTTTCTAACTTGCTGCCATTGCATTTTGTAAAGTACATGCAGAAGCACCAGACTTTGTAAATCTCATTTTCTCTGAGGTTTCTCTATCCTCGAATGGCATCTCCATATTTTTCGTAAGGGATGACTGGAAAAGGTTGAACACCTGGTCACTAGTGAATTTGTCTATGAACAGATCTAAATATCAAAAAGACTGCTGTAGGGTGTGGAATTTGAAGCTTATACTCAATATGACGCCCTACCATTTGGAGCTGAACATTACTAAGTAATTGCCTGGTTTGGGAATGTCACTAATTGAAGGGTTATGTCAATTCAAGTCTTCTCTCGATGGACAAGACAAATTCCTCCTTGTTGAATTTGTGCTGTAAGCTGAAGTTGATTATAGATGGAAAGAGAAATGCTGAGCATATGATGTATAATTTAACTTCGTATTATAAGGTTGCCTTATGGGTGGGAAATGTGAAAGATCACACTCCATGTCCTGTACATTTGGAAAGAACCAAGGCCCTGGATATTACTTTTTGATTACGGATTATTGGATTTTTTCCTGCTGTCATAAAGTTGGTTTTTTTCGTCACAACAGAGATATATTTCTTTGGATTGATTATATATTCGCCAGTGCATGATCACGAACAAGAATGACCCACTCTGCACTTTGTGGAGCTACCATTGGTAGTAGCAATATGAGCACCACTTCGGCAATAAATAAAGGAAAGATTACGAAATAGTAACATCCTAGAAAGCATGATGCACTGATAGTGTGTTGCTGGAGTGTTTAACAAAATATCTTGTACGGAGGGGGAGTACAAGATACAAATGGAGCATTGCATAATTTTCCTTGAGATTCTTTACTTGTCCCCCTCAGAAATTTTCTTTTTCTTTTTACGATGCAACTCTTTTCCGCACTTCATTACTATCCAATCCAGTTGCGTAATATCTGGAAGACCAATTACCCTTATGCTATATCATTGGAAAATGCAACTCTACGAGGTTGTAAAGTAGCTGAATGGATTCAATATCATCTGTGTTACTGGCAGATTTTGAATTTCAAGAAATTAAGGGGATTGGCGCTTTATGTCCAGGTTATATACCCTGCATGATTTAACTAAACTCATGCCCCAATGACAAACAAGAACTAACCAAAATATCATACTCGTGATTTTTTTAATCTCCAGTTGGCTAGTTAGTTTACAAGTCGCCTTAAGCAGCAAATACTTTTTAAGTATTTAATATGTTTGGAGTCTTAAAAGGCCTTGGAAGCTGTGATGCCTTCCAAATGAGAATATCAGATTACTGACTTTTTTATATTTAAAAGTTTCTTAGGATTTTTTAACAGTTCACCTGCCTTTCAAAAGTGCTTCTAATCCATACTAGGTTTAATATAATGATGTTTTCTGTTATATTTCATGCAAATTCGAATTCTCTACTTTGCTTAATGTTTATTTGTGCTGCTTGTGAATGATTGGTCTCTCTCAGTCAGGATTTTCATTGTGCTTAGATTTTTTTTGGTGAAAGGCTTTCATTTCACTACCCTTCAATGATGTGTGTGATCTTAACTGACTTGTTGGAGTTTAGTTTCCAGTGTGCTCCTTTACTGCACTGCAGGGTGTTGCCCCTCACCAAGTTCTTTGATAAAATCTGTTTCTGCATTGCTCTAGAATTTTGTGTTTTTTATTTGACATGACGATCTCGTTACAGATTATGTAAATTGTTCCATTCATGACATTGTAATTCTGGGTAAAATACCATATAATGCTAAGTTTCGAATTACTAGTCTTGTGTTGTGGTTATATAGATGCTATTACACACTCTCGAGCTGCTATTGTTTTTTATGGGGTTTTTGTAAAATTCGTAATGGGCGCAAGTTATGTTGCTTTTGGATTAAGTACAGATATGGTTGTTAACATTTTGTAGTTGATGTTTGACTCATTTGTCAAATCAATCATCAACTGTTAAGAGTAAAGCATAACCAATAAAATCTCCGAAACTACTAAAGTACCAGATTCTTAGATTGGTTAATGGTGCACATTCTTTTAATTTAGGTGATCACTGTTGTGGAATCCAGAAAAATAAATGATGATAGATACTTTTTGCTGAGTATGAATACAGTTGAGCTTCTACTGAATGAATCCAAACACGAAGTGTGGTGAGTACTATTAAAGTTGAATTAGAATAGAATTAATTTTTAAATTTGATTTTGGTTAAAATGAACTTCGAATAAATTGGGGTTAAATGATTTTATTTTTAAAATAAAGTATTGAAATTTAGTATATCATTCTATTTAAAATTTCAATTCAAAATTAATATTGAATATAAAGGTAATTATTTAACATAGAGCTAAATATGAAAACACTTCTTTACATTAGCATGTGGACGTTTGTTGTTTTTTTCTGCAGTCAAATTCTTGCGCATTACTCGGTTTTTCCCTTCAGTCATATCTGAAATATGTAATTTAAAATGTGATTATAGATTAAGTAATTCAAAATACTATTTAAATTGTATAATCTAAAACATAATTATTTAATTCGAAATATAATTAATTCACAATTATATAATATACTATTCCAAATTTTGTAATTTAAAATAGAATAATTTAAAATTATGTAATTTAAAGTTGTCTTGGATTACATATTTTAGAATAGGTTTAATTAGTCGGATTGTATCTAATTTTATGTGTCAGTTTGATTTTTGCTTTTAAAAATATGTCAATTGAGTTCCAATTTTTGAAAATATGACTCAATTAAGTTCATTTTAGATAAAAATTATTAACGTCGTTAACGATATTAATATTTAAAATGACTTACAAAATTAAGTATTGATATTTATATTACAAAATTAAGTATTGATATTTATATTAAAATTTAGTGGTAAAAGTCATGAATAAAGTTAATAAAGTTAATAATTTTGTCTGAAAAGAATTTAATTGAGTCATTTTTTTCAAAAGTTAAGACTTGATTAACATTTTTTAAAAGTGAGTATCAAATTAACACGAATAAAATTGAATATCATTTGATTAATTAACCTTTTATACTTGAATTAATTATAGGATATCATAGCAAGTCGAATTCATTAGAGTATGAGATATTACATCAAGGACATATTGATATTTTATATATATAAAAAGTGAGAGAAGAAATTATGAGATAAATAAAAGTATAATCTAAAAGGTTTATTTAGGAATGATAAGAATATATATATATATATATATATATATATATA
>Ga0214543_1003563_pt1 | contig 30090 bp, 11 predicted proteins | sample CNSS2metaG_FD_160094 | JGI IMG/M metagenome (GOLD analysis project Ga0214543, IMG submission 160094) | Root nodule microbial communities from cowpea collected in UCLA plant growth center, Los Angeles, California, USA - CNSS2 | ecosystem: Host-associated > Plants > Roots > Nodule | place: USA... | reverse complement strand
AGTCCAATTTTACAAATAACAATAAATATAATTTTATTTCGTAATTTGATAAATATTATTATAAAAATTCAATTAAAAAAAGAAATAGGCCAAAAAAACTAAAAAAAAAATAGTCTAAGATAAAAATTATAATTGCAAATAAAAAATACAAACAATTACATACATACAATGAAAAAGAGATAACAAGCAAAATAATTTCAAAAGGATGCAAATGAGGATGAAAACGCATAATATTCGGATGAAAATGCCTAAAATCAATCCACAATCAAATACCAACTAGTTTGGTGGTGAAAAATGTTCGAAACTCACCTAGAGGAGGTCGGAATAATGGTCACCGACGGGAAGGATCGCGAAACACTACAAATGAGGATGAAAACGGAAAATATTCGGTTCAAAACGCCTAAAATCAATCCATAATCAAATCCTAACAAGTTTGGTGGTGAAAAACGTTCAAAAATTACCTGGAGGAGCTCGGAATGGTGGTTGCCGACGGAGAAGCTTTGCGAAAAATTGGTGGCGCGACGAAACAATTAGGGTTTATGCGTTTTGCGTAGAGAAAACCCAAAAATTGACGTCGGGGCTGCGTGGTCAGACGTTACTTAACGTCGATGCAGAGGGGGTCAGACGTTAAATTAAGTCGGGGCAGAGTGGGTCAGACGTTAAATTAAGTCGGGGGCAGAGAGCTCAGACGTTAATTTTTACATAACGTCGGGGTATTTTGGGTCAGACGTTAAATTACGTCTGTGTTGGAATGGGCAGACGTTAAAAAAGTCAAATAATTTACAAAAATGCCACCGGTCATTTTTAACGTGGGACTTTTTCTGGACAGACGTTATATGGGTGACGTTATAGGGCTTTTTTGTGTTAGTGGAGACTTCCCACGACATTATTTTCTACCCTCAACATGCAATCCTGACTAAATCTCCAAATTGAATACATAGACTATTTTAATTTTAAAATTCTTTGTAATTTTTTTCGTGTGGACTTTGGTAAATACTGTGTTTTATTATTTTAATAAAAATACAGTTACTTTCGGAAAAATAAAAGATAACAACAGTTTTTTTAAATTTTAAGTCTAAAACGTTTGTCCTGTTTGAGGCCCATTTTCTATGTTTTAAGTTGATGGGTCCAACTCTAGTGAGTAAGGCCCATAACTAACCTTGTGTTCCTTCGAACCTGTTCAGTTACCATTCACTTTTCCATTTTGTCTCTTTTTCCAAAGATAACTTACTTACCTTCTCTCTGTTTTCAAATAGAAGTTCTGCTAGGGTTTGAACCACGTTCTTCTTTAATCTAGCTGAGCTCATTTTCTTTTACGTAAGTTGAACCTCAACTTCTACGTTCTCCTTTTCCAGCTCAATGATGTTAGTTCATCCTTGGGTCTATCTTAGGGCCTCACTTTTTATCTCTTTGTGTACTTGTTTTTTAGCTTGGTAAACTGTTTTGGAGTTGCAGTGCTCCTTTCCTCTTAGGGCTCATCTTGTCCAAATTTGTAGCATCTGTCAAAGGTAAGGGAAGCTAGGGTTTTTCACGTTTTTAAAATATATGCCTATTTTTAGTTCGACTTCATGTTTATAATGCTTGCTTGCTATTGTGGTTGTTTGGAAATGTTAAGCTGTTGCTTGGTATTGCTTGAATCTGACTTGCATACGTGAACAATGGAGAAACCTGGTATTTTTGCCCAAGCGAGCAAGCCTCGTCTAAGCGAGAGTAGTAGAAACTCACTCCTAGTTTCTGTTCGAGTTTTCGCTTAGGCGGCGAGCTTCTGTTTGAGCAACGAGTAATCTCGCTCAGGCGAGAAGGTCTCGTTTAAGCGAGAACTCACAGAAACTTGCAGTGCTCACTATTCGAGCTCTCGCCCAGACGAGAATGCCTAGCTTAAGCGAGAGGCTTATATCACTTAAGCGAAGACTTCTAGCTTGAGTGAGACAGGTGCAGAGATGTGTTTTATTAATTGCTCTCTGTTGTTATTGGTTATTTTACTCCTTAAAGGTATGATAAATGATGTTGAGCATGCATGGTGTGATATTTAGAACAATGCTCACTATTCGAGCTCTCACCCAGACGAGAATGCCTAGCTTAAGCGAGAGGCTTATATCACTTAAGCGAAGACTTCTAGCTTGAGTGAGACAGGTGCAGAGATGTGTTTTATTAATTGCTCTCTGTTGTTATTGGTTATTTTACTCCTTAAAGGTATGATAAATGATGTTGAGCATGCATGGTGTGATATTTGGAACTGTATTTCATATGAATGACATGAGGTGATAATACTTCGAGATAACATGAGGTTTTGGTGTGGGAACATGGACATGGTATGAGCTAGACATAATTTCATGAGTCTCTTAGCGAGATTTCATGGTGGTGTTGTAGTGTATATAATTAGATAAGGATTCAAGTAAGGTTGCATCCTGAAACTCTAAAGAATCAGTCAGTCTCACATAAAACATATTGACTAGTCTTTGGCAAGATAATGACCCTAAATGATCACAAACTAACCTTGTGCATGGTAGGGTGAAACCCATTGGCAGTGATTCTGCAGAGCGGTAGAAGTCACCACAAGTGCAAGCATCAGTGAATCCAATCTTTTTATATTTATCCGGATAATTGAGTCATAAGGTCGTGCATTTATTTGTCATCACATGCCTTGTATGCTTACTGATTTGCTTGTTTAAAAATCTGTTAAATGAATGGCTTGTTCAATATCATGTTATTATTTACTTTAGCTTACCCTTTTTTTGTGTCTGTTTTCTGTTTGGCTTTTCTTTTTGCAATGATCACCAAATACTTGGTGTCAGTAGATGCGGAAGTTCCTGGTGCTCGTTCAGATGATGGAGATGCAACTGTTTAGGATAGGTCCTGTTTTATGCTTGTTTGGAGCACCTTTTGTGAACTATTATTTTGAAATTTCGTTGCTCTGTGAGCACCCTTTTGGACAATTGTTCCATCTTGAGTTCTGTCTATGGTATGGTTTTGTGCCTTAGTACTCCTAATTCAGTATACTATGAATAACTATAATAGTTAATCCTTTATACTTTTATCTCGTGCTCTATTTATTTATGATATGTAATATTTTATTTATTAAAATTTTATCTATTTAACATATTTTCTTAAGATTAATTTGAGAATTTACTGTAAATATATTTTCTGTGTTCTTAACTAGTACTTAAAAGTTAAACTCACAAAAACTAGTGAGACAGCATAGTTTTCTTGGAATTCCCAAGTTTTATATTTTTTTTTCTAGTAATTTTTTAAATTTAAATTTTTATGTATATTATTATTATAATTTATAGACAAATTTAAATTGAAAAGATAAACAAACTATGTTTTTTTTTGTACATTTTTCACTAAACTTAAATGTATTTACGAACACGAAGTTGATTTAAATATAATTTTATTCTTTAAACAAAGATTTGACCTTTTAAGATTTATATATGTAAACTAAAAAGTGATCTAATGATGTGTTTGAAAAAAATTAATCAATGATTATTAACTTTTTTTTTCTTAATTATTTGTTTGGTTTCAACTTTGGATAGAAAGTCTACACTCATCAAGAAGTTTAAAAAAAATTTCAATTACGTAATAACTTTGGAGAGAGGATTAGGTCTTTCATAAAAGATTACTAATTAACCACGTTAACACTGCCGATATGTGATTTTTTTCATTATTTTAATTTGTTTTTTACTTTCTTATAATTGATTTTTATGATTTTTATAATTTTATTCTTTTATAATTTCATAAATTTTTCTTTTATAATTATATGATTGTATAATTTTATATATATATATTATTAATTTATAAAATTATAACATTATAAAATGATAAATTATTAAATAATAAATTATAAGATTTGAAAATATAAAAATAACATATAAGGATGATAAGGCAAGATAGCAATCATGTCTGCTAAGCCACTTTACCCAAATTAAACCCGAACTACTCAATTGAAAACTATAAATTTATTGAGTGTTACATACGGGTATCAAATCTTTTTCTCATTTCCATGTCCTATCCCTACTGGATAATGAGTATATATTGATACTTATAGGTCCCTACTAGTTCAATTTCAATTAATTACAATAAAGAATACATAATCTTATCAAAATATTTAATATTGAAAGGATGATATTCTTGTGGTTTCGAATATTAATATTTAGAAATAAATTATAATTGTATACATTTCAAGTTTGATGAGAAACAAAACATTTATTAAATTTGAAAGGTTGATGAAACATAATTGATAAAATTTAAATGTTTTTAAAGCCAAATATAAAAGATAGAGAAATATTCAAATTAAAAATATTTTAAATGTCTGTTTGGTTCAATTATTAAAATTTTAATGAAATCTTTTTTTTATATACTAATAAAAATTATAATATATTACTTTGTCAAAATCACACAAAGAATAAAGATTAAACTAATAATAATTTAAATTTAACATAAACCTTCCATTTTTGAACTTTGTAAGACCTGCTCTCTGTTTTAAAAAATTGGTCCCAATTTCATTGAAAAGGGCCAAAGTCAGCCCACTTGTTTTCCCCCATGACTCTTTCAGCTACTCACCTACCTTCCTTTGTGTCTCCTCACTTACTTTCTCCTCTTTCTGAAACAAAAGTTGTGCTAGGGCAGCTGCGAAACCCTCCTCCCAACTAGCGGAACTGTCTTTCCTCCATGTAAGTTAAGCTCAAACTTCCATTTTTTTTCTCCTTTTACAACTCTATTGCATTGGTTCTGTCATGGGTTCTTTCTTAAAATCTCATCTTCGTTCTTGTGTTAGTGTTTTTTAGCCCTCGAGTTTGCTTTTGGAGCTGTGGTGCTCTTTCTATTACTGCTTTTTCTCCCTCTAGTTTAACTCAATCAAGGTAAGAAGGAAGTTAGGGCTTCAATGTTTTTAAGTGTCTTGCATGTTTTTGGTTTTGAATCATGCTTAAAATGTTGGTGGTTGTGTTTTTATTCCTTTTTTTTTTGTTTTGTTGTTTGGGATTTTTGGTTTTTACATGCTGAAACCAGTGAAAACCTATTATTCTAGCTTAAGCGAGAATTTTTAGCTTAAGCGAGATCAGTCTAGCTTAAGTGAGAATTTCTAGCTTAAGCAAGAATAGCAGAATTTCACTTTGCTCTGTGTTCAAATTTTAGCTGAAGTGAGATCAGTCTAATTTAAGCGAGAATTGCTACAAAATTTTATTTCCTTATTCTAACTTGTGATTGACTGAGTTAATGTTAAAAATATGATGTATGAAGATATGCATGAATGATGTGACATTTTTTTGACATGTACTTGATGTGCTTAGTTTGGGATGATAATTATTCTGAGATAACATGTGGAATATTGATGATCAAAGAGTTTCAAGGGAAATTCTTGGTGAAGTTGTGGTTAGTGTATGCCTTGATATGAGAGATGTCTAGATAAGAAAGGTATTTTGAACTCTAATAATCACTCACACTCACATAGAGTAGAGTGATTATGTGGTGAAAGTGGTAGTAGATTCTAGTCTTTGGAGGTGTTTGAGCCTAAGACATATTGTGATTTATCTTGTGATTGATTAGATGATAACCCCTTGTGGCTAGAATCTGCAGAGTTTAGAAATCAATGCAGGTGTATACTTCCTTAGAATTTTATATCAAGCGCAGAATCCAGATATCGAGTCAAAATTCAGTTGAGTGTTTAAGTGAGTGAAAATTTTGTGAGTTAATGTTTCTTTTTTCCATGTATGTGTTTCTTGGGTGATGTACTTAGTAACTATATTTACGTATGAATGCTTAAATACACTAGCTTACCCTTCTTTCCTTTTGTGTTTATTTCCTTGTTGTGTTTTTCTTTTTGCAATGATCACCAAATGTTGGTGTGAGAAAATGTGGAGACCCTTGGTGATCATCAAGACAAGATGTTGTTGTGTAGTTTATCCTTGTTGGTTATTGCTCTTTTAAGCATATTTTAAAATATTGGTCTTATGTAATTTCTTGCTCTGTTGAGCAATCTTTTGTCAATCTGATTTATGTTTTAAGACATGTCTATGATATTGTTTTATGCCCATGGTATTTTTATTTTAAGTGTATTTTGGGATGACTGTAATGGTTAAATTATGATATATTTATGCTATTTGCTCTATTTTATTATGATATATGATGTTTTATTTATTAGAGTTATTCTATTAAATGGGAAGTCACAAACTTCAATATATGTTAGATGGTGATAAAAAAAATTCATATACAATAAATAAAAATATTAAAAATAGAGTAGGAATATTCAAATGTGAGACATAATAAATATTTAATTGACATACATGAATTGAACATAATTGCAGAAAGGGTATGATAAGGGAAAAAGTATCTTGAAGATGTGAATGAATTTCATGACAAATCAAATAAATAGAAAAAATAAAATAGAAATTACGTAACTTTATATATATATATATATATATATATATATATATATATATATATATATATATATATATATATATATATATATATATATATATATATATATATAAAGTTACTTAATAGACTATAAGTATTTTAATAATTTAAACGGAGACGAAAATATGGTGGAAATGGATATTACCACGGGTATAAGGACGGGGATGGGACGACTATGTACATTCCTATCTCCATATCCAATTGAAAAAGTCAAGTATTATCTATACCTATATTCATATTCATACCCGTACTCATACCAAGTCAATGCGATTAATGCGGGATTCTCCATCAAAACAAAAACGAGTTCGAACAATACACACCGGAATGAATTTATTTATCATCTATGTTGAGTACTCAATGGATCATCAAAATTGATCAAAGAGACTCAGTGAAAAAAATTTGATATTTACCATGGACTTGAAACTTAATCAACGCTAAAATTTGCATTGTAATCATATTCATGCAACTATTTTTTTTTACTGTGAATTTGTTCTATTGACTTTGTCAACTTAAGAAGTGTAATAAAAAATATACAACCTAACTCTTCAGCGGTCCTAGTTATACCATTTTAGTCAACACGTAATCTAAAAGAATAATAGGTTACCTTTGTTGTAGGTACTGAAGTTTAAGAGAAATATAGATTATGTTGATTTTCTGCTTGGAATGCTCCCAACTCGACATCAAGAATACAATTTTGCGCCATGTTTAAGTATTATTGAAAGAGTGATTGCATATTAACTTTTGTTTGAAAAATCTGTCTTACAGATAGAAGACTTTTAATTAATTAAAAATCTTGAATTTATTAAACTTTATTTATAAACGTTGATCCAAACCTACACAAAATAAAATCGAGGTGTCTTAAGAATGGTATGTTCAGCTCGTGAAAAGTTCAGAAAACATGCTCTAACTAGCTTCAGGAAAAGTATTATGCATAATATTATTCTTTTGACTTGAAGTTCACATGCAACAACGTCTGGTTCGACATTTGACTAGTTTTTCTGCACTTTTTTCTCCTGTTGCTGCGCTTCTCTGTCTGTATTGTTAATTATCTTGTCCAATTACCGTAAGAGCCACGTTTCAAGTTGTTGAATTAAATAAGCAGTTGTAACTATTAATCTATCATATGGATCAGCATATGAGGAAGGAAGAATAATAGGGTTAGGGGACGAAATTGTCAGAGACGGGATGATCACGTTTCTAAGAGACCATCACTGTCTTCATCTCTATAAATACCAACTCCTTAAATCATAAACTTCCATCCTCAAACTTGCAATAAGCTACACTTATAGATTTTGCTAAAATGACCATCTATGGTGCCTCCAAATTCATGACATTTGTTGCTGTTGCAGCAATAGTTTTACTCATATTCTCTACGGTGGCAAGTGCTGACCAACCTGCTATTAAACTCGGTATGTTGCTGTTAGTTTCTCAATCCTTACTCATTTTCTTCTTTCATTCATTTATTTATATTCTCCTTTTATACGGTGCAGGGAGAAAACTATTCGAAAATCAATTACCACCATCATATGGTCTATATCCTGGTGGTGGAGGATATACCCCAACACCACCATCACCATGAAGAAAGGAAGATACTGATGCATTAAAGTTCACCGTGCCTGAAATATTGTGTTGTAGCCTCGTTCTTTAGTTCTATTATTTCATAAGAGTCATAAAAATTACTTTTAGTTATGATATGCATGTGTGTGCAAGAATAGAAGATAGGAAAATAATACATGACATGTTCATGTACTTAATTTCGGTTAATAATGTGTACTGCTATTATCTGTCACCACTAGTTAGTGGCTAGACCTGAATTGCAGCCAATAAAATTATATATACATTTCTGTGTGCGGATACCAAAATGTCTACGCCTCGATGTATTAGATTATGCAACTAAACTTTGAATGCAACTCGTAGAAATGCTTCTAAGCTTATGTATTAGATTCATGGTCGAAGACAACGAGATTCCTTCCTGATGAGGTGGTTTCCATTGAAGTGTATAATCTATTTACAATTTGAATGAACTTAGTCCCACTTTTGTTAAGCAAATTTCATTCCAGCCCTTTTATTGTAGTTTCACGATATTTTGTAATAGTAAATAATTGTATGAAAACGTCCAGTGAGATAGAAAAGAAAACCATAAATCCAGCTGTTCGACATAGTATAAAACCATGGACAAGTTATTTCTAACCGCTTATCATTAAAAATAATTTTTATTCAATCAAAAAATACAAATATTTGAAGTTTTTTACTTTATACTAACAACATATATGTTGAAAGCATGCTATTTTTTTATCAGCACGGTATAATATATAGACGTTGGTTATATGGAAGAGCATGTTAATGACAATCGTATAGACAACTTGAAATCAAAGAAAGAAATATAAATTTCAAGTGGAAAACCTGTTCCAGAGGAGCGAATCATTGCACCTCCGCCATTTGTTTGAGCCAAAATGCATTTTGTCTTGTATAAATAGGTACAGTGAAATGAAGGAGCCTCTGGTATAGAATTATGCAGTCATTGTTTGCTTAATCTTATTGGTGGATAACTCAATTTTAATTTTAACGTAGGTTTATTAACGGAGGTTAAGATAATCTCTGAAGCACAAACATATCATAAGTTTTGGAACCCCGAAAGTACCATGGTTTTTTTTTTTAAAACCCTGGTAAAATTTGAAACCTCAGCTATTCATCCGTGTTTTTTGGGTTCGTGAAAACTCCGACGAACACGATCTCTCTCTAGTGATGATTTAGCGGTTAGTGGGGGGAAATTGAAATCTGGACAAATAATTTATCAGATGTTTTTATCCGGAGTAATGTAAAAACATATCTTCGTTAAATTTATTTTTTCTTGTAGTGACCTCTATTAGGTTACTTGTAGCCAAGCCTTTTAAATTATGCAGGACATTCCGATTAGTTTGCATAAAAGAATCTCATTTTGCCTTTGAAATTAATGTTTTATAATGGGAAATGCGAGATGGCTAGAGGTTCATCGTATCAAAGGCTACATGTTGATTTTTCGTAACCTCAAGGATGTTGATTTTTCCTATTACCAATAGAAAATAAATCATTCATATGCGCATTCGACTTAATTTTGGTTTTAGCCAACATTACCACAATATCTGAGACGAAGGATATAAAAACTTAAAGGCGACAAAAATTTTCGAAACTTATATATTTATCTTTCATATCTCTATTATACTACTACATCTATAATATCTATATTTTTGTAAGTACATTATTTTTCAGTGATTGTTTTCCTTTTAAAAGATTCAGGAGACATGCAGTTGGCATAGGACTAAAGTTGAAAGGACAGCATAGAGTGCTTAATTGTTTGCAATTTTGATGAGGCGTCTCTCATGCTGCATCGTTCTTTGGGTTGATCAGCCGTGCAACACAACCCAACTCTTATCACATCAGCTATGCACTCCTCCGTTTTATGCATCCAATCTCTTTTACTGCTAAGTTCATCGCTATAGTCCTCACTGCTCGAGCTTTGTTTCCAATATTCATAACCATCAATAAGCCTTCTATCAACAACCTTCAGCATTTCATTCTCATCCATGCCTGACAAAAATTTGCTTACGCTCAATCCTTCTTTGAATATTTCATCAGTTGGTTTTTTGGCCGTAAACATCTCCAACAGTAGAGTCCCAAAACTGTACACATCGCCCTCGGTCGAAGCCTTGCCTCCTTGACCATATTCTGAACCATATCATCCCCATATTTTATGTGGGTATGTTAGTTATGTACAAATAACAAATAAAGGAAACTGAAACAGAAAAAGGAAAGTCGATTAATTTGTACCTGGGGCAATGTAGCCGATGGATCCTTTCAGTCCTATAGTGCTTTGCTTCTCTGATGTATTTTGGGAGAGAAACCTTGCCAATCCAAAATCTGCAATATGTGCCACCATATTTTCATCCAGAAGGACATTGGCAGGTTTCAGATCACAATGAACTATTGGTGGGTCGCAGCCATGGTGCAAGTACTCCATAGCAGACGCAACATCAATGGCAATGTTCAGTCTTTGCATCAAGGTTAGAAAACATCCCGACTCTTCATCTTCCGGGTGTATTTTCATGTCCAAGTTGCCATTGGGCATGAATTGCATCACAAGGGCCTTAAATTCCTCGCCTTTATAATCAAGGCTGGAGCAAGAAGTAATAACCTTTACTAGGTTCCGGTGCCTGACATTTTTCAAAGCTTCGCACTCAGCAATGAAACTCTTGGAAGCTCTGCTCTGCTGCAGGTCCAGGACTTTGACAGCGAGAGTGGCGGTTTCGCCAGTGCTGAAGCTGAACACACCCTTATACACAGAACCAAAGCCTCCTTTTCCGATCAAGTTTTCAGCTGCAAAGTTGTTTGTGGCAGTGAGAATATCGCCGTAAGAAATATTATGAGGCAGCCCTTTAGGAGGGGCAGATGACACACTAGTTTTCCCCTCTTCTCTTTTCTTCTCTCTAGACATCATTGTCCAAAATGCAAAGAGCGTTGAAATTAACAAAGCAATAGCACCAACGACAGCAAGTACGATAGGCAGTAAAATCTTTCTTTTCTTTTTGGCAACAGCACAAAGGTGTACTCCCAGATTCTGGACAATTTCCTTGTTAAGGCTACAGAGTTGATTGTTACCTCGAACATCAAATTTGGTTAGGTTCGTAAAAAGACCTTTCTTAGGAACCTCTCCTTCCAAATGGTTGAAAGACAAATTTAATTTCTGCATATACTCGAGCTTTTCTAAACTTTGAGGAATAGGACCGGAGAGACTGTTTAATGATAAATCCAAATTCTCTAGGGATGCCAAATTCCCAATTTTAGTTGGGATTGAACCATTGAATTTGTTTCTAGCCATCGTTAGCGACTTCAAGGTTGAACACTCCCCTATTTCCTCAGGAATGTTCCCTGACAACTGGTTGCCAGAAATATCCATGACCTCGAGCTGTTTCATGGTGCCTACCTTAGGAGGAAGTGGACCTTGCAGAGAGTTTCCTGCTAAATATAATTGTCCTAAGCCAGAAAGTTGAAAGATCTCATTTGGTACGGTCCCACCAAGTCTATTCATGCTCAAGTCAAGAAAAGATAATATCTTGCATTGTCCAATACTTTGGTGAATTCTACCCGAGAGTTGGTTATTTCCCATTGCAAGGACATAGAGATTTGTGAGATTGCCAAAAATGTCTGGAATGCCCCCAGACAATCTGTTGCTGTATATAAGAAGTTGCTGTAGATTATTGAGTGCTCCTATTTCTGATGGTAACTCTCCGGTGAAAAGATTATTTTCAAAGGACAAGGATATGATATTTTCAAATTTCTTCATTCCTTGAGGAATGTTGCCAATAAAATAGTTATCAGCAACACATAAATGTTGGAGATTTGATGACAGATTAGCAAAAGATTTTGGAAGCTCCCCAGTCAAGTTGTTTCCATAGATCCGGAGTTCTTGCAACTTGGTGGAGTTTCTAAGGCAATCAAAGAACTGAAAATTTAGCAAAGTTGTGGAAGAGAGAAAATTATTACCAAGAATGAGGCGGGTAAGGTTTTCTAAGTTGTAGAATAGAGGTATGGGTCCAGTAAATTTATTGTTGGCAAGGTCAATCTCTTGAAGTTGTGAGGCATTGGATATGGAATTCGGAATTACCCCTTCAAACATATTAGTTGCCAGGTGTAGATACTTTAAATTTGGAAGAAAAAGGCCAAAATTTTGTGGTAACTCACCCGTAAGATTGTTCTTTGTGACGGATAAAAAGACTAAGGAAGAGATGTTGAAGATAGAAGTGGGAAACTTGCCAGAGAAATTGTTCTCTGAGATTTGAAGAAAGGAAAGATTGTGGAGATTACCAAGTTCAGTTGGAATGTCCCCCTCCAAACGGTTCCTTGCCAAGGAAAGATTCTTAAGAGAAGAGAGATTGGCAAATGATGGAGGAATCTGACCTGTGAGATTATTGACAGAAAAATCTAAAATTTGTAGACGGTGGAGATAACCCAGTTGTGACGGAATTGTACCACTGAGATTGTTGGATGATAAGTGAATGACATTGAGAAGTGAGAGATGGGCAAAGTGTGTGGGAATTTGGCCATGAAAAGTGTTGTTGGAAAGGTCAAGTGAGTGTAGGAAAGTGAGGTTGGAAAGGTGAGGGGGCAGTTTGCCAGAGAGGGAAAGTCCTGGTAGATTCAGAGATTGGACCCTGTTTCCAAGTTTGGAGCATGTGACACCGTACCAGTTGCAGTGATTGGAGTTTGTGGACCAGGCAGAGAGAGCATTTTTAGGGTCAGTGACTTGAGATTTGAAAGAAAGAAGGGCTTCTCTGTCTGTGTTACTGTCACATAGGATGTGATGGAAATGAGTAAATACGAAACATAAGAGCAAAATGAGTCTCAATAGGGTCATGATGAGTAAAGTAGACAGTGTTGCACAAGTATGTTGGGCAAGTGTTATGTTGAACTGAATGAAGATTCAGATATTTATAATATAACTGAAATGCATGTGAGGTGAAGGGACTTTCTTTTGGAATCAGTCAACTTGACTTCACTTGTCCACTTTTTGGTTGATTGTTTCAACATACACAGTCCTTGTCTATGAGAGGCTATCATGTATGCATTTTAGTGCTACAGGTTATCTATGATTTCAGATGAGACTAAATCCAACCGTGTTTTTAGCGAGGTGAGAGTAAATCCAGGTTCACAATTCTGCCCTGAACCCGAATTATGACCTGGGAAAAAGTATATAGTTCTATATATTATGAATCATTATAGAAAATTTTCTTGATGATTTTGTCAATAATGAGTGTTGTCGGAGTATTTCTAAAGAAAAAACTAAATTTGGAAAACTTTTCTAATTTTAAAGTGCACTTTTTTGTCTTTGATTAAACTGTACGCTTGTTTAGTTGTTGCATGATTTGGATTCCAGTGCCCCCCACATCGTTTACTCAGAGTCTACGCCAAGTTGTGAGGAAAAGACAGTGCCAAAATAGAATAGAGAAAGGTGTCATGTCTATATCAGTGATTACCCTTCCTATACGAACCAACTTTGTTTTTATGCTATCTATTTCTATTTCTAATTTTATTGCATTGTTTTATTTTTTAATTTTTAATATAACAATAGCAATTTAGTGTTGAAGTTTATCTTTTACTATATTTTTTTTTCGATTTTTTAAATTATTTTTCGTTTTAGACTAACATCTGAAAGCTTCGTTTTCTAAATATTATACTCTCTTTAATATTATTTATGGAAAATGAGGTTTTAACAAATTTTTTTGATAAAATTAACAAACTTTCGGATTGAAATAGATTAATTTTTTATTTTTTAATAAAAAAAGCAATAAAAATACTATTTTTTTACTTTATTTAGTAATTTATCAAATTTTGTCAAAAAAACTTTGTTAGTGGACATTTTTCATTATTGATATTGTGTATACTGTACTAGTATTGTTCATATTAATTTCTAAGTTTAATTTTATTCATTTTACATTCTTTTTGATGATTTTAATATTCACATATGAAAAAAATTATATTATAGGTATTAACCCAAATTTATTGATGTTTTTAAATATTTTATAATATTTCAAGTATTTGTTATAATTTTTTTAAGTTTATTATGTTAGGTTATCTATTATTATTTTCTGTTATTTACTTTTTTTTATATTTAAGCATATTTTACTCTGGTAGAATATCTCAATTTTCATATTTTTAATAAAAGATTTTCTTCAATTTTTTTACTTGGATTTTATCAAATACTCACAGAGTATTAGATTAAACATCTTTCACAATCTTCCGTTTTTATCTTTTCTTCGATGTTTCTCAAATTTTTCATTGAAAAAGAATATTACTAAGTTTCTTGATCTTATTATCTTCCAAACGTTACTTTTAATTTGAACTTTCATAATTTTTATGTCCATCTTGAGAGGTGTTAGAAATATCTTTAGACTTAATTATGTTTCAGAAACTTTCAATTGAGTCTCTATTAAGATTTTGTAGTGTATCAAGTTTCAATATTTTAAAACTTTTAGTTGGGTCCTCACAATGTACCAGTTAACTATATGATGTAGTAGTTATTTTAGATTATCACTATGCTTAAATGTCACCACATAGTATTTTACAAAATACCATAATAACGATATCTTCATAGATTTACAATATTTAGCGAAAATTATTTTAAATTTAATTAACATTATAAAATTATAAAATACAAAATAAAAAAAAAATTTAAAAATAAAAAATATAATTGTAAAATTCAGAAATGTAAAATTATAATATTATAAAAAAATTGAAAGTTAAAAAAATTTCAATTTCATAATTTAATTATTTTGTAAACATTTAATTTTATAATTTTACATTTGTATACTTTTATATACTTTTATAATTTTATAACTTATAATTTTTTAATTTTTGAAAATTTGTAATTTTTAATCTTATAATCTTGTGATTTTGTATTTCATAATTTTGATAGTTCCATATCTTATGTTTTTATAATTTTTGTATTTTTGATTTATTTTGGATTTTAACATTTTAATTAAATTTAAAAATAATTTTCGTTGAATAGAGTATATATTTAAAAAAAATCTTGTCATTATATCCTTTAAACAACTTATCATGTGTCGATATTTAAACAATATGACAGTAAAAAAATTATCATTTTTATAACACCTCCTGGCCACAGTTGGTGATATCTTCTGGTTCGTCAGGGTGTTAAAGGTCAGGTCTGGAGTTCGATCCCGACTGACAACAACTTACCTTGCGAAGTGGAGAGATGCTTGAGATGAGGAGTTAGGGTGTATTGAGTTGCAGACACTAACATTGCTGGGGAGGCTCTGGGTGTGGGCACTGGAATACAAAACGGTGTTTGTGGGGGACACTGAAACATAAAATAAAAGGGGTGTTATAGAAAAGTAAAAGATTCAATAAAAACTTTTATTAATAAAAACAAAGTTGGTTCCATATAAGAAGGGTAGATGACTGATATGGACAGGACACCTTTTTCTATTGTATTTAGGCACTGCCTTTTCGTTATAACTTGGGGGAGGCTCTGGGTGTGGGCACTGGAATACAAAACGGTGTTTGTGGGGGACACTGAAACATAAAATAAAAGGGGTGTTATAAAAAAAGTGCACTCCCTTGTTTTCAATAAAAGATTCAATAAAAAACTTTTATTAAATACAAAAAAAGGTGTCATGTCCATATCAGTCATCTACTCTTCTTATACGGAACCAACTTTGTTTCTATGCAATCTATTTGTATTTCTAATTTTATTGTATTTTATTTTAATTTTTAATATAAGAGTAGCAATTTATTGTTGAAGTTTATCATTTACTATAATCTTTTACAATTTTTTTTTAATTTTTTTTCGTTTTAGACTATTATCTGAAACTGAAATGCTTCCATTTCTAAATATTACACTCACTTTAATATTATTTGTATTGTGTATACTGTATTAGTATTGTTTATATTAATTACTAAGTTTATTTTTATTTATTTTACATTTGTTTGGTGATTATTATATTAACATGCGAAAAAACTTTATATTATAGATATAAACCAAAATTTATTGGTGTTTTTAAATATTTTATGAAATTTCAGGTGTCTATTACAATAATATTTTACTATCGATTCTTATTTCATTTTATTAGACTATTTTTATTTTAATATTATAATGATATTGATCAATCTAAATTTCATTTATGTACAAAGTTACATCTCATTTCTATTATAATAAATCTACCTAATAAAACATCACATAATTATAATAATACAAGAGTAATCAGATCAACAGTATATAAAAGTATTCACCATTACAATCATCCATGGATACACTAGAAAGGAAACTTAAGCATGCCATAAACAAAACATAAGAGTATTATTGTTGTGCAAAAGACTGCTCATAGAGTAAAGAATTTAAAGCTAAAGACAGAGTTCTTCAAAAAGGACTCAACAATGAGCCACAACCCAGATGCACGGGAACCACCCTACACTACAGCATCGTCACCACCCTGAGAACCTTTAGGAGTTTCCACATCTACTTGCACCAATAGTATTGGTGATTATTGCAAAAGGAAAAACCAAACAAAACACAAACACATATAAGGGTGAGCTAGAGTAAAATATTTTAACATGTTATCGAGCAAACAAATGATAAAACGGGTTATAATCAAACAAAGCAGTAGACATTCAAATCATGTTTTATACATTAATATTTTTAGTCTCATTAAAGCATACAAACAGACATGATCACATACATTGACCAAGGGAAAATTAAAGAAAACCATCATGGAACATTAGCAGCCAACACAGCGCCTCATGCCCGAGTTTCGCCCAAGCTAAAGGGTCATCGCTCAAGCAAAAGGGGTCCTTTCGCTCAAGCGAGCCCTTCTTGCCTAGGCGAGAGCTCGACAGTGAGTACTGCAAGGTTCCAGTGAGTTCTCGCTCAAGCGAAAGTGTCTCGCCTAAGCGAGACCACTTCTCGCTCAAAAACACAGTTAGTCGCCTAGGCGACAACTCGTGCTGCAACTAGGGGTGAGTTCCTGCTACTCTCACTTAGGCAAGAATCACTCACTTAGGTGAGATTAGCAGGTTTCTCGCCTATTTGCACATGCAACACCTGTTTCAACCAAGCATACACACCCCCATACAATTTCATACGACCAATAAATCTGATTCAAACACCAAAGCCATAAAAACATACCATAAAAATTAGGGGTGGCAATGCGGGCCGACCCGCCCCGTTAAGGCCCGCCCCGCCCCGCACATTTTATGCGAGCCGCATACTCTGGCCCGCCCCGCATATACGTTGGCCCACAGGCCGACCCGCTTTTCTTTTTTTTTAAATTTTTTTTAATTTTCTTTTATGATAAAACTTTCAATGTTTAAAAATTAGGAAACTTTAAGAAGTTCACAAAATTAAGTAAATGCTGATTTAGGGGTTTTGGACACCCTATGGGTCAGTCCTTAAACCCAACAGATGGGGCTAGGCCCTTTAAATTTTAGGGCAGAAAAAGAGAGTTTTACATCTATAAAGGAAGTATTTTTACCATCATATTTTTGACTTCAAGTTCACATGGAACTAGGGATGCCAAAAAAATTCATACCCGTGAGTATCTGCGCATAAAATTCGCAACGAATAAGAAATGGATATTTTAAATGGATACTCCCGGGTAACGGGTATGGGCATTTTTATACCCGCATATTAACGGGACGAGTACAAGTGTCATAGTATTTGTACCCATTGATATTCATACCCGCTATACTATAATTTAAATTTTAAAAAAAGTATTAAAATATTAACATATTAATTTTGAATGAATTATTTTTTATCAATTGATTTTAAAAAATCTTTATTTATTTATAAATTGTCATTCAACACTATTTAAATGAGTTATTTTCACTTTGTTTAAAATTTATAAAAATTATACATTGTAGTTTTATTTAAATTTTATGGTTAAAATTTCTTATTAAATATTAATTTTTCTTTTATAAATACCCACAGATATTTATGGATATCAAAAAAATTATGTGGATACCCATATAACGAATAACCGCACAAATACTAATACAAGATAAATATTGATACAACGAATAAAATAAAATAAAATATTATTCATACATTACCTATCCCAACGACGTCCCTACATGTAATAATAGATCAATATTGACTTAGTCTTTCTGCTTTTTTTCCACCTGTTGCTCTGTCTGTATTATTAATTATCTGTCTGTATTATTAATTATCTTTGTCCAATTCTATGGAGGAGCCACGTTACAAGTTGCTGAATTATATAATCAGTTATAACTATTAATCTATCGCGATGTAACTTTTAAACAACAATAAATTTTAGAGATTAATTGTACTGATTAATAATAATTAATAATTATAATAATTAATTTAAAAACTAATTTACAAAATAAAAAATAATTAATTATTAAAATAATTAATATTGTAAATAAAAATTTATAATTATTTATTAAATTGATCTTTAACATCAATTATTATATTTTAGACAAAAAAAAATGATTTTAAAAATTAGTTATTTAAATTTTATTTATTACATTAACTTAATTTTTAAATTAATCTTTAAATAATCGGTAACTAATTATAATTTTTTATTTATAATAATAATTATTTTAATTATTAATACATTTTAATTTTGTAAATTTATATATAAGTGGCTAACTATTTTTAAATTTTTAAATTAATTTTTAATTAAAAATTTTCATGTAATATAACATCGAGACATATGAGGTATAATTAGGGTTAGGTGAAGAAATTGTCAGAGACGGGATGATCACGTTTCTAAGAGATCATCACTGTCTTCATCTCTATAAATATCAACTCCTTAAGTCATAAACTTCCATCCTCAAACTTGCAATAAGCTACACAGATATATTTTTCTAAAATGGCCATCTACGGTGCCTCTAAATTCATGACATTTGTTGCTGTTGCAGCACTACTTTTACTCATGTTCTCTATGGTGGCAAGTGCTGACCAACCTGCTATTAAACTCGGTATGTTGCTGTTAGTTTCACAATCCTTACTCATTTTCTTCTTTCACTTTCACTCAATTATTTATATATTCGCCTTTTATACGTTGCAGGGAGAAAACTATTCCAATCTAAATTACCACCAGCATATCGTACATTATATCCTGGTGGTGGAGGATATACCCCAACACCACCATCACCATAAAGAAAGGAAGATACTGATGCATAAAAGTTCACCGTGCCTGAAATATTGTGTTGTAGCCTCGTTTTTTAGTTCTATTATTTCATACGAGTCATAAAAATTACTTTTAGTTATGATATGCATGTGTGTGCAAGAGTAGAAGATAGGAAAATAATACAAGACATGTTCATGTACTTAATTTAGGTGAATCATGTGTACTGCTATTATCTGTCACCACTAATATTAGTGGCTAGACCTGAATTGCAGCCAATAAAATTATGTATACTTATTCTGTGTGCGGATACCAAAATGTCTACACCTGCATGTATTAGATTATGCAACTAAACTTTGAATGCAACTCGTAGAAATGCTTCTAAGCTTATGTATTAGATTCATGGTAGAAGACAACCAAATTCCCTCATGAGGTGGTTTCCATTAAAGTGTATAATCTATTTACAATTTGAATGAACTTAGTACCACTTTTGTTAAGCAAATTTCTTTCCAGCCCTTTCATCGTAGTTTCACGATATTTTGTAATAGTAAATAATTGTATGAAAAGGTCTAGTGAGATAAAAAAAGAAAACCATAAATCTAGCTGTTCGACATAATATAAAACCATGGACAAGTTATTTCTAACCGCTTATCATTAAAAAGAGTTTTTATTCAATAAAAAAAAATACAAATATTGGAATTTTTTACTTTATACAGACAACATATATATGTTGAAAGCATGCTATAATTTTATCAGCACAGTAATATAATATATATATATATATATATGTGTGTGTGTGTGTGTGTTTTGGTTATATAGAAGAGCATGTTAATGACAATCGTACAGACAATTTGAAAACAAAGAAATAATATAAATTCCAAGTGGAAAACTGTTAAAGAGGAGATCCTTACTTTACCTGAAATAAAAGTTTGGGCATGGATAATACATAAATATCCAGAAACCAATTTCACATATTTTGAATCCAATATAGTATGTATAAAATTAGTGGTCTAATAGTACTGTTGTGACATATTAATACACCTCCTTCCTTTGTTTGTGCCAAAATGCACTTTGTCTTGTGTAGTGGAAATATGTACAGTGAAATGGTGCTGTCTAGATGGCTAGATTTTTGAACAAGGGAATGATAGTAGCAGGTGTCCGACTGTGTGAGGAGCACATACTGAACTTGGTGACTGCCTCAGATCTGGTATAGAATTATGCAGTCATTGTATTAATTCAAGTATAGGAATATTACCGTTTTAATTCAGTTTTCTGTTATTCTTCTATGAGATAGGATTGTTTCTTTTCTTATGTAAGTTGTTAATTCGATAATATACCTACTCTCATAAACATTTATATAAACACATACTGTGCATATCAGAGTGTGAGATATTCTTACATGTTAGAGAGAATGTTTTCTCCCTTCCTCTACCAATAAGTGGTATCATGAGGAGTGTTGAGATCCTGAAAAATTATGGAGAATGGCTGGCAATGGTAGTGGAAATTTTTTTCTCAAATCCACCAATTCTTGATGGAAGAAACTATAACTATTGGGTTATAAGAATGAAAGTCATTCTTGGCTATCAAGCACCGGGAAACTGTGACAAAAGGTACTAAAGAGAAGGATGAAGCTACAAATAAGAAGAAAGATTGCAAGGCTTGGTGTCTCTTGCATCGGTGTATGGACACAGTAAATTTTGACAAGATTTCAAAAGTAAGAAAAACAAAGGAGGCATGGGATATACTGCAGCGGGTTCATGTAGAGAAAATCAAGGTCAGATTGCAGTATTTGAGGAGGCAGTATGAACTGCTGTCCATGGAAGAATCTGAGAGTGTAGCAGAGTACTTCAACAGGTTGCAGTAGTTGGCTAATCAGATGCTGAAGCACATCTTGCCTTGTACGAATATAAGGAAGAACCAGTGATGCTAATAGGAAGAATTTGGTGCTATAAATGAAGTTTCTTGACATAGGATGCTCTAATCATATATGACTGGACACGGAGAATGGATGTCAAACATTGAAACAAGCAAATCAAGCAAAATCATACTGGCAGATGATAATGTGATTGACGCGGCAGGAATTGGAGATGTTGTGATAAGGAAGGATGGTAAGGAAATTATAGTCATTGAAAATGTGTTTTATGTGCCAGGAATGAAATGCAATCTATTAAGTGTTGGGCAACTAGTGCAGAAGGGATTTTCGGTGTCTATGAAGAGGATATGTTGAAGGTATATGACTCAAGAAAGAAATTTGTTATGTTGAAGGTATATGACTCAAGAAAGAAATTTGTTTTTGGAGTCTCCACTATAGAATAGGACGTTGTTAACTCACTGTTTTCATTCGTTTTTGGAGTTAAAACAAAACCAAAATCCCCTAATGAATCCTGGTATCAAATCCAAGTAGCTTACGTAATTAAATCTCGCTAAAATTAAAATAAAAGAAAACAAAGGAGAAAAATTAAAATTAAATAAAGAAATTAAGAAAAAAAAATTGTGCAGATTTTTATTCAATTAAAACTAAACTAAGTGCATGATTGCAAGCAACTAAAGGTATGCATGAAAATGATGTAGATGCAGAAATTAAATATATGCATAATCTGTAACGTTTTGGTTAAATATTACGAGTTTAAAACTTCATTTATGATAACTTCAATTTCCAAAAATACGGAAAAATTTAAACAATTAAACATCGTCTCGTGATAAAACTCATAACAGTTGAGCCAATAATCCAAGTTTATAACTCCATAAAAACATGGTTTACAAAATCCATAAAAGAAAAATAACTATAACACTCCTGAAAACTTTTTCTAGCTAGCCCCTCTCCGATGCTAAGTCTCACTAGAATCACTTGCAAGCAACATCATTTGTTCCTGTATAATGAATTACACGATCATCGCCAAACACAAACAGATAGGGTGAGGTAACATAAAACATATAATAATTCAACAAGATATAAACATACACTCATCAAAAGAACTCTATCCTTTGATTCAATGCCACATGGCCACCACCATGTTATCCATGTTCTACGTCTTTAGATGAATACCCCAAGATAACCTTTGCTGCCACACCTACAAGCCACAACTTCTAGAACATATGCAGGAAAACTGCTACGGACCACACTCCGTAACGCCAGGTGGAGTTCCCGATACGAAGCATAGTTTGTAATGTCCCAAGACTACCAAACTTGTCAACTAAATATCGAGGAGGGAAATCTTTCTGGACCTATCCGTACGAGCCACAACTCGCACACCCACACCGACAACACTCGCCAATCTGAGCCACAACTCAAGAATTCCTCGTGTTCATTCGTCATCCTGAGCCACAACTCAAGAGATGTCATTCTGAGCCACAACTCAAGGAATGCCATATGTTTACCCTCTATCCCAAGCCACAACTCAAGGGATATCATTCCGAGCCCCAACTCAAGGAACACTTCGGCAAGTAGACCTTTAAGGTATCACCAAAGTCTTGTAGACCACGCACATCCAAAGCAAACAACAGTCCTGCCTTTGCATTATCGTCTGGCGTTGCTCTAGAGCCGCCAGGCGAAAGCTAGTTCCAGACCGCTTGGCGGAACCCTTCTGCTACTAGGCACCAAGCGCCTCTGAACACATTGCCTCTACAGGTATCGCCTGGCGGGACGACCCTCACCGCCAAGCACCACACGCTTCAAGACCCCTCTAGTTTTATAGTTATCGCTTGGTGGTTCAAACATCACCGCTAGGTGCTACACCAATACTCGCGCAATACTAGTTTTTTCAAGCACACATATAAGATTGCATCCCCAATCAAGTCCACAAAACCCAAGGCAACCCTCACGAAGTTACTTGTATCAATTCCCACACTTGTTAGCTTATTACCAATGTTCTTACACCCATATAGGTTCACCAATCTAAGTACCTCAATAATTTTATTTACTTAATATCAACCTTGCACACCCACCTTAAGCCAGAGTCAACTAATACTAACCATAACCTGTCACTGTTTCCAAGTATTACTTCAATCTTCACCCTAGTACAAGTAATATGACCACTATACCTTATCCTATACTATATCTCATGTACATTTTGAGCCACTCTGCATAACAATCCAGCTCCTAAATTAGATTTTGTTTCTCAACCTTGCCAATCCCTATTGTACCTTTAAACCTCTACTGCATTGTCAGACTCTCTTATTTCAGCACACAACCAGAATTTGGTATTCTCACTTAATCTCACCCCCTTGCATTACTTACTTTTTTAACATCATATTTAGCATATCACAATTATACTTTTTTTATACTCAAAATTGACTTCACACGAAATTCTCAACTCACTGCTTGCCCAAAATGCACAGTGCCACTGATCCATGAGTGGCGCCTAGCGGCAATGACGGTGTCGCCAGGCAGTGCATGCACATTCTGGAAATTTCTAGAATTCTCTTGCACCTAAGAACCCTAAGATCACGATCATCCTCATTTCATCAATTCATCAAACCATAATACCATCAGTTGCAACCAAATATCAAATTACCTTAAAATGAAATACTTTCAGTCCAATTCACGCTACAATTGATTCTTAAACCCTAAAACCCCAAATTTCTCAAACAGTAATACAAGTACATACCATAATCATCTAATTTCCTCGTATTGCCTCATAATTTCACAATTAATCTCTTCCCTTTAATCAATCCATGATTAAAACACCTTTTCCACTGATCAAAAACAGTCCATAACTTAGAAGACGCAAAATTGAGTCAACTTTGGCTCGCGTCGCTTGACGGGTATTCATCATCGCCAGGCTGTTCATGAAAAACCCAGAAAATTGGGTTGTGCAAGTGGAGTCGCTTGGCAAGCCATTCGTGCGCCATGCGATTTCTGGAGAAAAGTCCAGAAAATAGTTAAAACGCATGTGTCGCCTAGCTGATCTCTAACACTGCTAGCCGATTTCTGGAGAAATTCCAAAAACCCGAACAGGAATCTTGAAATTACAAAATTAAAATATAACCATTACTCAACATATCATGCAATTCATATCAATTACATCAAAACCATTAATAGCTCACAAATTATTAATCTAGGATTATATTATCATTCATCATGATCAAGCATATTATTATTAAAATAATAATGAATTAAATAACACACAAATAACATACACAAGACTCAAACCCAAGTTCCATCACATAATCAAGTACTTTCAACCATTTAAGCTAGTACTATTCCATGTCATACAAGCTAACATTAATTATCATAAAGGCTCCCACTACCCGCATTTATTAATTAATTAAATTTCTTGGGTCTTACAGAATCAGTGCATAAATACACGATAAGCTGGAATCTAAATGGGAATGATGAATTGATTCTAAAAGGGAATGAAAGTAAACCTAAATTGAAATGTATACAGATGTGGTATGTAAGACCCGTGAAATTTAAATAATTAAATAAATAGTTATTTAATAAATAAGGGTAGGGGAGCCTTTATGACATTTAATTCTGACATGTATGATGTGAAAAAGTACTAGCTTAAGTGATTGAGTGTACTTTATTGTGTGAGAAGACTTGGGTTCAAGTACTATGCATGTCATTTATGTGCTATTTAATTTATTATTATTTTAAATATGTATTGGAAGGTTTGGAGACTGTTTAGAGAGTGTGTTTGGAAGCATTAGGGTTCACAAGGACTTTCGAAAATTCAACTTTAAGCAAGGAAAATCGAGGTTGAGCAGCTACCTCTAGTTTTATACTTTGTTTGTCTTTTAGAGTTATGTTGTGGATAATGGTGGTTCTGATTTTCGTTATATTCATTTGGTGTAGTGTGGTTATGAATTTATCTGGTATGAAAAATTATTCTTTTTGTGGATCAAAATTGGTGAACTGGTGACCGGATAAATATATGAACGTGAATTAAGCTTTTAGGGTTTTCTTTTCTAAATTATGGTGACGTGTTTTTGGTATAGGCAATTGCGCAATTTTGTTACTTGAATAATATACTGGCACATTGTTTTTCTTCATCTTTCTTATAAGTTATAAGTACTTTTGATTCTGGTACAATGGTGATAAGTTTTGGGGACATTTCCGTGTCTTTTTTTTGTTTGGTTTTGTTGTGACTATTATATGATTTTTTTTCAATTGATGGAAAAAGAAAAGTTTTTAGATGCGGTGTTTTTTTTTCTTCTTATAATAAATTTGTGTATGGCCAAAGTTAAAGAGTTTAGTTCATGAGTTCTACATTCACGGTGTTCATGATTATTTGCAAAGGCAAGGCAATAGTAGAAAATTGTGGTGATATTATAGTATGATCAATGAACCTTATTCTTTAAGCGGTGGTTTCTGAAATAATAATATATGTTGGTGAATGATACTTTTTTTTTTATCGAGTTAGAAGTTATTTTTTTTGTTTGATAGGTATGACTTGTTTTGATTTTTAACAAAAGTGCAGTTACTTTTCTTTAGTTCATGGTGCTTGCAATGAATTAGTTTATTATCAGTAGTAAACGAGTTATTTTCTTCCCATGGGTGAACATTTATTTTCATGCGTTGGAGTCTTAGGTGCATGAATATCCTTTTCCAAACGTTGCAAATATTAACAATTATTATAGTATATCTAATATAAATTATAAGACTTTTATAATACAGTAGTTATTGTAATTCGTGTGCCGTCGATTCTCCTTATATTAAGTGTTTTATATGTATAACAGTAGATAAAAGAGATTTTCTTTTTTGTGTTCTTAAAATACTGATTTTATCCCTTTAAATATAATAATTTATTAAATTTCTAAAAATTGACCGTTAGTTTTACAATTTCTTTATAAAATCAGTTTTTATTTCTTCTTTTTTTCTTTGTTTATCAATAGTTATTCTTTTATCTGTTCTAATATATTTCACTTTATTTTTAATAAATATAATTTTAATATATATATATATATATATATATATTAACTTAATAACATTATAATATTATTACCTATAATATCACACATATTTAAAAAATGTATACATACATGCGCAGTACAATAGGCCTGTGTTACGCTGGTGTATAGAAAAAGAATTATGTATGTTTGAAACCATTTAAGTGTTCAATATTCGTATAATAAAGTATTAAAATAATATTTTACTAATTCGGTTAACTTAGTTATTGTTGGTTAGGAATTTGCTATATATACATGATATGCGTACGGTGTTGATATAGATGAAGATTTAAAAAAAATAGTACATGGATAAGATGTAAATAATAATATTTTATATTATTGCAAGGATATGATACATCTTATTGATTATTATAATTTAGGTTAAAATACTTTGTTCGTCCTCGTTTTTGTCGCAGAATTTTAATTTGGTCATCATATTTTTATTAGTCTCAATTAGGTCCTCATTTTTGTAAATTAGTATCAATTAGGTCATTTTCGTTACTAGATGACTAACACGTTAAGGAGGTGCCACGTGTCAGCTCCTCGTTTTTTTTGAATTTTTGAATTTTTTTTGAATTTTTTTTTAAAAAATTTATGTCACGTGTCACTTCTGTAGTGTGCCACATGTCAATCTAATATGGTGACACGTGTTAAATTAATGTATGAATCTCAATTTGGTCCTCATATTTGTTAAATTGATTTGATTTGAGTCCCAATGTTTTTAAAAAAATTTCAATTTCAGGCACTCCAAATTTAGACCAAATTTTACTTTTATATAATGTTATGATTATTTTTATTAAAATAGATATTTTTATTAAATATTTTAATAATACTAATTATATTTAATATTAAAATTTTAAATATATTCATTTTCATTTTTTATAAAATTATTTTAAAATTTTAAATTTGAATTTATAAAATTGTTATTTTTAAGCTAACTCTAAAATATTGTTGATATTGAATATTATACAAATATTTCGAATATAAATTTCTTAATCTATATATTTATAATTTTAAAATAAAATTTAAATAAAGTTTAATGTAAAATATAAATTTAAATAAATTAAATGTTGTTAAAAATATGTAATAGAAATATCACTTGTAATAAAAGTATCATCATTACATTTATAAAAAAAATTAAATTTGTTCTAAATTTGGAGCACATGAAATTAAAATTATTTTAAAAAATTTTGGAATTGAAATCAAATCAAATTAACAAATTTGAGGATCAAATTGAGATTCATACATTAATTTGACATGTGTCACCATATTAGATTGACACGTGACACATTACCGAAGTGACACGTGGCATAAATGTTTTTTAAAAAAAAATTAAAAAAAATTAAAAAAATTAAAAAAATTAAAAAAAAACAAGAAGTTGTGGCACCTACTTAACGGTGTGAGTTCTCTACTAACGGAAAGGACCTAATTGATACTAATTTACAAAAATGAGGACCTAATTGAGACTAATAAAAATACGATGACCAAATTGAGATTTTGCTACAAAAACGAGGACCAACGGAGTATTTTAACCTATAATTTATATTATATAGATGGAGAAAGTTCCATACTATATTTTATATATTTATAAAATTTGAATTCACATAAATGTATATTTATGTATAAATAATATTTTATTTATGTAGGTGAATTTATTTATTTATGCTTAAGAATATGTAACTATAAAGTATACGGTCGAAGCCTTTGGCAATTACGAGTGTGGGAAATTGCCTTATTCACATGGTTGCAGGTTTGTAGAAGTTTGGTTGTTATTCATCAATTTTCTTGTGGCATGGTGACCACATTTTTAAGTTTAGTGGTATTGTACCTAACCTTTTATTAGGCTTGGGTATTATAACGTTTGTGGGTGTTAAAGGTCAGGTTTGGGGTTCGATACTCACTGACAACAATCTGTCTTGTGAAGTGGAGGGACACTTGGGACAAGAGGTTGAGGTGTATTGGGCTGCAGACCTGACACTGACATTGCTGGGATGGGCCAGGAGGTGTCACAAAAAAGTGCACTTTTTCGGCACAACTGGTAGCATCTTCTGATTCGTTAGGGTGTTAAAGGTCAGGTCTGGGGTTCGACCCCGACTGGCAACAACTTTCCTTGCGAAGTGGGGGGACACTTGGGACGAGAGGTTGGAGTGTATTGGGCTGCAAACCTGACACTGACATTGCTAGGGTGGGCCAGGAGGTGTCACATTTTTAAATATTTTATAATATTTCAAGTATTTGTCATAATTTATTTTAAGTTTATTATGTTAGGTTATCTATTATTATTTTCTGTAATTTACATTTTTTTTATATTTAAGCATATTTTACTCTTGTAGAATATCTCAATTTTCATATTTTTAATAAAATATTTTCTTTAATTTTTTTTACTTGTATTTTATCAAATATTTATATAGTATTAAATTAAACATCTTTCACATCTTCCGTTTTTTTTTTCTTTTCTTCGCTGTTTCTCAAGATTCTCATTCAAAAAGAATATTACTAAGTTTTTTCATTTTATTATGTTCCAAAATGCTACTTTCAATTTGAACTTTCACATTTTTTATGTTCATATCGAAAGGTATCAGAAATATCTTTAGATTTAATTATGTTTTAAAAATTTTCAATTGAGTCTCTATTAAAATTTTAGTGTATTAAGTTTTAATATTTTAAAACTTTTAATTGAGTCCTCACAATTAGATATACCGGTTAATTATGTGATGTAGTAATTATTTTGGACTGTTACTATGCTTAAGTGTCACTACATAATATTTTTTTACAAAAGGCCATGATAACGATATCCTCACATATTTACAATATTTAGCAAAAATTATTTTAAATTTAATTAACAATATAAAATTATAAAATACAAAATAAAAAATAAAAATGAAAAAAATAAAAAAATAAAATTTTAAAATTCAGAAATATAAAATTAGAATATTATAAAAAAAGTGAAAGTTAAAAAATTTACAATTTGATTATTTCATATTTTCATGATTTTACAAATTCATAATTTCATAATTTCATTATTTTGTAAACATTTAATTTTATAATTTTATAATTTTATAATTTCATAATCATGAAATTATATATTTTTATAATTTTATAACTTATAATATTTTAATTTTTGGAATTTTGTAATTTTGTAATTTTTAATCTTATAACTTTGTGATTTTATATTTCATAATTTTATAGTTCCATATCTTATAGTTTTACAATTTTTATATTTTTGAATTATTTTGGATTTTGTAATTTTAATTAAATTTAAAAATAATTTTCATTAAATACGATATATATTTGAAAAAATTCTTGTCATTATATCCTTTAAACAATATGTGTCGATTTGTCGATATTTAAAGAGTCTGACAGTAAAAAAATTATCAGATCACAAAATTAACATAAATATCTACCTACAGAACAAAAAAATATAATATAAATATTGAATTATAGAGATTCACTAAAAAAATTTTACTAAATTAAAAGTTTTCAAATTTGTTAATTACTAAAAAATAATTAAAATTCATAATATTTTGGGACCAGTCTTGTATTATGATTTTCTAGCCAGATTTTTCCTTTATATTACAAAATATCTGACTTCCATAAAACAAAATATGTGGCTTCCATAAAACAGTTACTCTTAAAACTTTAACTGAGTTATTTTATCAAACACCGTTTTGTATTCCAGTGCCTCACACCGCAGAGTCTCCCCCAAATTATAACTTAAAGGCTGTGCCAAAATACAATAGAAAAAGGTGTCATGTCCCTATCAGTCATTTATCCTTCTTATACGGAACAAACTTTGTTTCTATGCAATCTATTTGTATTTCTAATTTTATTGTATTTTATTTTAATTTTTAATATAAGAGTAGCAATTTATTGTTGATGTTTATCATTTGCTATAATCTTTTACTATTTTTTTAATTTTTTTTTTCGTTTTAGACTATTATCTGAAACTGAAATGCTTCCATTTCTAAATATTTACACTCACTTTACGACATACCTGAGATGACGCAGACGGGAAGACTAGGCTGGCGGTGGCTCACTTCCTAAATGACTCCTTTGTCTCACAATGTTAAGACCCCACCTCTATTTATAGTGGACCACTCTCACAAAAGTAGCCCCCTCATCACCATGAGATCTCGCTACA
>Ga0214543_1003556_pt1 | contig 30138 bp, 14 predicted proteins | sample CNSS2metaG_FD_160094 | JGI IMG/M metagenome (GOLD analysis project Ga0214543, IMG submission 160094) | Root nodule microbial communities from cowpea collected in UCLA plant growth center, Los Angeles, California, USA - CNSS2 | ecosystem: Host-associated > Plants > Roots > Nodule | place: USA... | reverse complement strand
AAATAAAAAGAAATTAAACGTTTTTAAAAATTACCTTCCAACACTAAAACCACATGATGAGAAAAATGAATATATATATATATATATATATATATATATATATATATATATTAAAAAAAATAATATTAAAAAAAAATAATATATAAATATATATATATATATAGTGTGTGTGTGTGTTGGTGCAGAGATAATAGGCACTTCCTAATTTTTATGTTTAAATAATTGGACCGAAAACTAAAGAGAGAAGATTGCTGGAATGATTCTTGTTATACCTCATTAATTACTAATGAAGTAGTTCTTTTTTGTGCTTCGTTTGGAGCTTCAAAGTAATAATTTTATGAGCTTCAATTGGAACTTCCGAGGTAAAAGGCTGTAGCCTGTAGCACTCCCAACAAGGTGACACCACCAATACCATTTCTACATTTTACTTACAAATATTTGCATATAATTCAGATTCTTTTCTTTAAAAAAAATCAAAATTTTCTGATAAAACTTTCAAAAATATATGTAATTTTCGGTAATTAATTAAAGAAAGATACAATTGACGTTCAATGTGGGGAGAATGATTTATTAATTTATTTTTTAAAAAAGTCAAACTCAGGCAGCATTGCTGATAAACAGGATCCAACCAGTAAGTGATATCTAATTCCAATCGATTAGTGTTTTGTAAACCTATTAATAATTGCTTAAATTAAATCAAAACAAATTTCTGATACAAGTAGAAAGGTTTTTGTAAGAAATAAAATCAATTCTTTGTGCTCGTGAATCTACTCATTCAAACCTGCAGAGAGAACTATTTCCCTTATTTTTTATTTAAATAACACATCTTCTCGTTCATACTTCTCTCTTATTTAAAGCATTAAAACTAATATTCTTACATTTTCCCTTACGCAAGCAAGATTTTTAATTTGGTTCCTCGATGTGTTTTCTTTTAATATTGATCCACGAGTAATTACGAATATAGATTCTTTACTAATTTTTTTAGAGTTATTTTTTGTTGAACATTAAAAATACACTGTATTAATATTTTAAATAAATTTTTAATATATTGTAAAACGTTAAAATAAGTGGTAATCTATTATGAAGACACAATAGAAGAATAAAAAAAAACCAAAGAATCCAAATTCCAGTAAGTACATCCACCACCACTGATCCAAATATATGAAAATAGATTTGAGGGACCAAGAGATTGCAATGTGAGAAATGTACACGTGCATCTGCGAGACAAAACCACATGTAACAATAACATCTAAAAAAAAAGGCTACAATTGATGCTGCATGTTTAAAACAATAATAATAAAAAAGTCTAAATGTATAAGAAAGTCGAGCCAAAATGCAAATTTTGGAAGTAATCTAGGGAAGCTTCATCTCAGAGGATCTAATTGCAAAATATTGGATTAAAATCTGCAAGTGTGACTGTCACTGTAAATGTGATTAGGAATGGGAGTAGAAGGCACAAGGGCTTTACTGTATCAGAATGAAGCAGTTTTGAGGGTTAAATTCAGTGTAGCCAACATCAACTAGACATAAACCATCAGGGGGGGCTGGAGGAGCAGTAGCACGCCTACACGTGGCATCCATCAGCTTTATCAAGGCATCATCTTCGGCACCAGCAGCAGCTTCTCTAATTGAGGTAGCCACAAGCACCCGAACCATCTATAAAAATATCATTAGCTTCAACCATTGCAGTAATTGAAAATAAATAAATAAATAAATAAAAACACATGCAACAGAAGTACCGAGTTTTAGCTCAAATCTAGCACGCCAGTTATTCTAATGAAAGGAACTGAAACTGTGTTTTTACAGGCAAACACAAGAGAGTGATACTTAGAAGAGAGAACTTGAGGCTTTTTTGGGATTTTAATATCCAAAATCGAAATCTATAGACCTAACAATAGTGAAAATGATAAAGACTTTAATTTAGAATATGATGATTGACGATTCCAACATAAAATAATTGTATTGAATTTTGTAGGTGCTTACTAGTATGGCTTGGAAACCTATGACTTATTTTTGTTAAATATGAATGTTATTAATTCGGAGAAGTTTTTATCATCTTTTAGTACATATTTATACGTGTGTGTGTATCCTTTAAATTGATTCATTTGTGTTGAAAATCAACTCGGCAATATTTGATAAAGGTGTTACTCTATGCCATACTATCGTGTCAACTTCTATTCATATTAAGTTACATTAATGTTGCAATAAACTTGTGATGCTTTACTTTTCATATTTACATCAACAAATTTGATTATCTACTTTTTTGTGATACATATGAGAAGCCAAAAACATTCACATGTTTCCTAAATCGAGAGCAAAAACTGCACAACAGTTACCTTTCGTAGAAAGCGATTAGCTACCAGCTCAACACACATAACCTTTGTTTCTTCACCACAGTCCTAAAAATGCCACGAGCGAAATCAAGCATAAATACAGCTCTTCTCAACAACCAAAGTACACAGTAAAACTAAGGAGTCTGAGTAAATCATAGCTAGATGTGATTTTTGAATTACATTAAGGGGGCCAAATGATTTGAAAGACGTCTCAGAAGATGCGATATGGACACATGTAAAAATAACAGGAACATAACAGGAACTCAGCCAAACAGCATAAAACCCTACTCATTGTTACTTTTTGATATGTTTAATATATTTATTGGAAAACCAATGGAAATCCATATTTGCTAAAACTACATATATGCTTGAAAAGAAAGTGAAGAAAAAGTCAAGGGCATATTAATCATGTGAGTAACTAAATATATTCTGAACAAATGAAATCTGTTAACATTGAAAGCCATAGATAAAATTGCATAACTTGCATGTTACGGTAAATCCAACCAAACGGATATCCTAGGAAATATCAGCACATTTAGTAGGAGGCTTTTCAGCACATTTAGTAGGAGGCTGATTGACCAAATTAAACATTTTTGAGTTGAGTTCACTTCAATTCAGAATGAGCCAAGACTTCTAACGGAAGTAATATGATACAGTCTTCAGCTGATTAACAAGATTCCATTATATATTTCATAGTGTGTATTTGAAGGAAACATTACAAAACCATTGCGAACCTAATGAATGAACAGAAGGTTCTCTAGTCCTTTTTTAACATTTTTAGAAGATATAAATCTGATTAAAACAGATAACACCTCAGAAGATTCCCATCTTATATAACATATATTATAAAAGGATTTAATGATGCCTATGTCAAATATAGCTAAAACCCAGCTCAGCAATTGCCCTTATTTCCATACACTTGGAAAAATTTGCCCTAGTTATTCTGAGGAATAATATAATGAATAATTGATTTTTCATGACATGGTTAATGAATATGATTTGAATTAAACTCTTGGTTTCTCAGACATGTTTCTGCCTAAATCACTTTAAGCCAAGCAATATTACCAATCAGCAGCAAGACACATCCACAAGCTTAACCACACATACCAACAGCCAAATGAGTTGAAATAATTTCACTTAAGTATAACAATTCCATGCAACAAAAGAAAGAGATAAAGAAAAGACAAAAAAAAGGTAACATGGCACTCACAGCTGTTGGCAGTTTGACTTCCATAGCTCGAGCATGGTAAACAAAACACTCAGTCGGTGGACCTCTGAAATGGAATGACAGTCATCAGCCAATTCAATGAATGGCAATTCCCCTCTTGAAACAACAATCACAAAAGCTTAAACTGTTGAGTGAAGACAAGTGAATAATTTTTGCATTATATTTCTAATAGGCTCCCTCTTGCAAGAGCCCTTTCAACATTGATTCATGGACAATTCATAGACCCACCTACTTGCTGAAATGAGACTTATTTTATAAGAATGAGAAAAGCAAGAATTGAATTCTAGAGATCTTTGCTATGAAGGCTTTGATGTTAGATTGAAAATTTTTCACAGACTAAAAGCTACCACTTAAGTATGATTCATCCGAAACAATAGAAATAATTTAAGATTCAATTCCAAATAATAATTACACAACCATTAAGTTTTGCTACCCTCCCCAAAATATTATGTTGTAGTTTCTATGATGTGCACTGAAGACGAATGAGATAATGAAGTGAGTTGTGTTGGAAATTCAAGGATTAAGCTCTCACTCATTTCTTGAAGCTTTTGTATCACGAGCAAACATCTTGTAGGATAGCAATTTTCCTTCTAATTTTCGCAAAAGCCGGTTTACCTTGCTTACGCTGAACACATAAGATTTCTCTTGATTTTCTATCTCGTCCTTGCTGGAAGAATCATGCATTTCATTATATCTAGAAATGTCACATGACTCCCCATTGTCATTACTTTGGTCCCTGTACCCATCAGTGAGTGGAAATATATAAAGGTAACGCCTCCATTTGGCAGAGAAATTCGGATGAAATACACGTGATACCTACAATAAGTCATATCTTATAAGAATAAGTATTCCATCAAGTATGAACAACAAATAACTCAATTTGCAAGCCATGTTTTTGCTTGTTTTCTTTTTCATTTGGATTCAAGGCAACTGATATCAAATATTAGCTTCCCATTGCAGATTTCCCGAAAAGGATATTACCTCAGAAACTGATATGACTCTAATTTTTCCTAGAGCTGCTTGATTGATAGCATCTTCAATATCTTTAGGCTTAACATCCTTCTTCCAAGTATCTGTGTATAATGAACCCTAGATCAGGGCAAAAAAACTTCACCAAAGCCAATGAATGCTAGAAAAGAACCCACTTCCGAAAGTTTTCTTTCCTTACATGGCATAACACTAATTTAATACATTGAAAAATATGGCCCGGCATGATTAGCGCTATTTCCTACAAGACTTTAAATTGTGCCAATGCAAGAATGTTTTGGTGTTCTTACTTTCTATCTATACATAAAGAACATGGGAAAATATCACTGAAAATTTTAAGAAAGGATTTCTTTGGGCCTTTCAAAATCTGATATCAGGAATTAGTTGTATTTATGTTATAAATGATTTCAATCATGGTTCTTATAGTCCCTATCTACCTTATGACTTAATGCTGGTGATAACTTCTTTCTTTCTTCCTTTATGGTTTCAGTTAAGCTTCTGGTGCACTTGGACTTGCCTCCAAGCTTGGTATTCATTAAAAGAACCAAATTAATATATCTCACATAACCTATAAAGAACTATCCATACTGTAGACAACAGACTTACAAGAACCATATCAAGCAGAAGAACTTCCCACAAAATTTTAAATCTTCACCAGAAAAAAATAAAAAAGAGTATCTCTAGAAAACAAAGTAACCTGACCATCCAAGTTCCCACAGCCTACAAAGAGTTTCCCATATCACTGGAACCCACTGTGAGGAAACAAGCAATCCAATAAAATTCTGCCAGACCAAGGCAGAAAGTACCCAAACAGATTGGAAGAAGAATAGAATCACACTCAGTAGTCCTTTTGGTGGTCCCAAATGTCAAAGATATTACTGTATGTTGATATGAGAAGCCAAAGGCATTTTAGATGCCGTTTGTTCAGCAACGACACGTTTTGAGTAAGGACATGTGAACGTTAAATTTAACCAACCAAAGACATCATACACATCTAGGTATCGAAGAGACAGTATCAAATGAAGTCAGACATTAACATATTTGGTGTAAAAAATTTCCAAATCAAAATGCCTACTGCTGATTGTATAACTACTAGTGCATAAACATGAGGTCAAATGGTACTAAACAATCTTAGACCCAAATACTGTACTTATAAGAAATCCTTTGGGACTCCAGATTTACCTTCTTAGTTCTTGCATGCTGAAATCAGAGTGTGTGACAGTTCATGTTTGCAAAGTCTTGGACACGGGAAAATAATTGCTAATAACAGGGAATTACTTACAGAAAGAACAGACTTGTTGAAGGCCTGTCACACCTTTGTCTGTACGACCAGCAACAACAGCACAACCTTCAATAGGCAAACCTTTATCCTTGAGCAGTTGTGTTTTCTTTTCATCAACAAACTTACCAAGTGACGCTTCTACAATGCTGTGTGAACAAAAATGAGTACAAGAGCAAGAAGCAGAATTATCATCCAATAAAAAGATAAACTGATAGCGAGCATGAAGCAGTAAAGGAGAAGACAAGGAAACACTTGTACCATGTTCAATTGTATCACATAACTATCTCAATATGCATAACAAAATACAAAAAGAGAAAGCCAGTTGTTAAAGGCATCTTATATGTGACAAAAACCGCAATTCCTTATTTCACAACTCTGTAATAACAAAAGGTACTGCATCCAACTAATGGTAAGACGTTCCATTTGCAATAGGCACAAAACTTCAGAAACTGTAAATATAAGAAGAGCAACTTGCCTTTGGACAGTGTTCAAGCCTGGTTGCTTTTGCCACCCATCAAATGAACCCCCATGATACGAAAGAATAATTTTGAACGTCGTCCTCGCCCACCTCCCAGAGCGATCCTCTGATGCAACACTTTCCAACTCACTCTGATCAGAAAGTGCTGCAATTCCAGTATCATTGTGATCAAGAATTGTCTGATAGAAAGCCATGAATTAACATACAAATAGTTAAAGACAGTACTCACAAATACACACCCCTAACCATTCATAAGATTGCAAACATTCCATTTTACACAGAACCTATCAGAATCAGAAATTAGGGTTCAGACACTACAAGCAGTAAATTTTCAAAATTGCCTACCTGGGGTCGGAAGAGAAGTGACAGAGACAAGTTGGCACGGACAATGTTGAAGTAAAAATCATTGACTCGTTGCCAAGGCCTTGCATACATAAATTGGAAACTCTCCCTGAAACCCAGATAACATCACAACACATCCATTGCAGTTAAATTACAGAAATGTAAAACAGAAAATGGAATTACAAACAAGAAAGTTGCATACCTTGCAGTCCATCTTGCGTATTTGGAGGGATCGGTATGGTTGTAATGCACGTGACTTTCAGTTTCACTTTGAACTTCCCTTTGATTATTCATGGACATGGAACGAAAGAGTGACTTCTGCAAGCGATTTTGATGGTTTCTGGGGAAACTGATGAATATATGTTTGGTAACGCCAACAGAGTAAGCACTGAGCATGGAAATACGAAGTAGCAGTGAAAACGAAAGGGAATTTCAATCCTGAATCAATTTCGCTATTTTGTTCATCCACTTTGATTTTGAAAGAACTTTAAGGAGGAAAATATTAAGAATGAATTAAATTGACACTTGTTATTCTTGAGAACTCTTCAGATTATTTCAGACCGGAACATATGATTTCTGTCTTGATAAAATTGTTTAAACAGATAAATGCAATGTATCAAAGTGTAATATTTATTAAATAATTAAGAAAAGTAGAGTATATACAGAAAGGAGGGATATTAATGTGTTAACTGAAAATTTCCGTGAGTGTTGATGTAATTTAACTTTAATAAGAAATTAAAATAATCGAAATTACATGAGATAGATTAAGGAAATGTATTCTTCGAGATCGAAATAAAAAACAAATAAGTAAATAAATGTCTGTGTTAATGAGAAAGATTAATAAAACTTAATTCATTTAGTTTGAGGTTTAATTTTCCTTTTAAACATAACTTAAACTCGTATTTAAATTTTAAACATTGAGACCTGATAAAGTATCAAGTCTCACTCTTTCATGAACCAAACAAAATAAGATATTAACTTTATAAAAACTCATAAATAAATCTCATAAAAATAATGTTTTATAAAGTTATCAAAATAGGTTAGAATTTGTGAGTTAATCTGGTCCATCACATGTTTAAAACGGGTTAGATTAAATTTTTTTATAAATTTCAGTACATGTTAATTCTTGACCTGACTAATTCGGATTGAATTCATTGTGAGTTGCGTTGACTTACCAATATGTAAATAAATTGTCACATAAGTGTATTTTATTATGTTGAGTTTTGCATTTAGATCGAATCAATTTGTTTTTTTAGGCAACACAATGATAATTTGTAATTTTGGTTTGTATTTTGAGTTTAACATCATTTTGGATTGTATTGAAATTTATTTAAATTTTAATCAAAATTTTAATTTAGTTTTTTAGACTAAAGAATAAAAAGATATTTTTAAGTAAGTAAATCAATCTGTTTAACACATCAAATTATGATGGTCCAGATCATGTTCGATTTTTTTTGATTTATTAATAAATGAGTTATATTGAGTTTATTTACTAAATAATCAATCCGTAGTAAATCGGACCGGGTCGAGATAATCCGTTTCAAAAGTTTTATTATTTTATTAAGTATTTTAGACTTTTAGCTACAATATTTTGACATCCATTTGAATGGATAAAAGTATTCCTACTGTGCCACAAAATTTTCTTTTATAGAAAATAAAAATCTAATCAGGAGGGGGTCATTCAACAAATTCACAACTTAATGGGGTATATGACCTACGACAACAATCAGAATAAGTTTGACATAGATGAAAAGGCTCGTTAAAATAAAAAAAAAAAAACAACTTTCTAAAGAAACAGAAAACTATAACAACAAGCACTTTAACAAAAGGACTAATATACAAATTGGTGACTTCATGCTTGAAATTCAACACAACTTATAGGCTTTTTTGTTCAAGGTCATGAATGAAACAATCTTTTCTTCATATTGACCACTTTTGTTCACTCATAAACACCTTTTGAGCACAAATGCTAATTACTGAAAAGTACGATGATGTATACTGCAATCTATAATATTGTCATTACAATATTTATAAAAGATTTCACAACATCAGCAATGTATGCTCCACAACAACATAATATAACATTTGGTTAAATATGTTTTTATTGTCTTAATTTTTTTAAACTTTGAAGCAATTTAATCCTTTCTGTCTTAAAATACATGGATTTTATTTTTTTAATCAAATTTTGTTAAATTTATTCGATGTTTTGTACGGATTTTATGATTGTATTTGAGTTATTTATATTATTTGATATATTTTTGCTTTAATGTTAAGTCAAATATTATTATGAAACATGTTTGAAATGTTAAATAAACTTAATAAAATTTGATTAAAAGTACTAAATTCACGTATTTCAAAAATTGAATGACTAAATTAGTTTAAAATTTTAAAATAAACTAATTTCAAAATTCACTGAAAATTAAGAACAAAAATATATTTAACCATAACATTTTGTATTTATAAAATATGTTATGTCATACCACTTAAAATAATTTAGTTCAACTTTTTGACCTAATATATGTTAATTTCCTTTAATCTCGTTATCATTAAAAGAAATGCCTGTCTTTGGTTTAATTTTTATTGTATTTTCTTTTTTACTTAAATCTTACTTCTTCCTTTTTCCAACATAACATATATTTTAGGTACAATGTTGTAATTAAATAAATACTTGTGCATAAACTTTTGCTATAATATTTCAAGTTCTCCAATTTAGCTGATAAACTATTTTTTTCACACATTATGTTTCATTATCATATTCTACAATGATTTTTGCTTGAAGTAATATGTAAATTTATTATCTTGTAATAAGAACATGTGCTGTAGCAAAAGTAAGAGAAAGGTCTCAATTTTGTTAACATATATGAAATGTTGTTTGAACAAATTTTTTTCATAATATCACATTCTACCTTTTAAAAAGACATATTAGTTTTGAACCACATTGATTTTATCTATTGTTTATATTGTAAACAGTTATTTTAATTTAAAAAATTGTTGAATTTAAAGAAATGACCATTCAAATGATAAAATGGTAAGGTATTTATTTGAATTTAAATTTTGATTGATTATTTTAAAGGATAAAATATTAAAAAATTTACTCCATTAATTGTCGGTCAAAAATAATTTAAATATATCATAATTCATCAATCACCTAATGTTCTTTTTAATACCAAATTATGGATAATAGACTATTGACCATTGTTTAATCACTTTGTAGAAATAAAAACTCTCTTCATCCTTGATTCCAAACTTATTTCAATACATTTAATAATGTTACATCACTTAAAAAATAAAATTAAAAATAATTTAAATATATTTTTAAAATTTGTCGGTTCACATAAAATGCATAAGTTAATTTTCTTTGAAAATTTGTCCAAAAATTAATTTAATATTTTGTATAATGCTGACACGATTTCCCTCTTTATATAATGTATCCGAAAAACTTGACTTGCTTTATGTTAGTGTCTTCCTTTAAAATCTGGAATCACTTTCATAAAATTCAACCTTAATCACACTATTTGAAAATAATAAAAATAAAAATCTTCCTTTATTCTCTTTATTTATGGGTAAGGAAAAGGAAATAACAATGAATTGATTAATTAAAAACAGTTTATTTTGAAGACGAAGGTTGAAAAGGAAAGGAAGGGTTACTGAAAAAACAGAACATAACAGTGTCAAATAAATTAGGGGGAAGAACCCTCGATTTGTGCTTGAGCTCTATCTTTTTCAATTTTTCCCCCTTTTCTTGCTCTGTATTGAGTTCAGTAATTCCAACAACATTACGCAATTTTGAAGCCAAACCCTACAATCAACTAAGCACTTGTAAGTTCGTATTTCTTCGTCTAGGGTTTTGGTTCTTTTCCTCTCAAAATAATCTCCAGAACTGATATTCGCTGCTGATCAGTAACGGATACTATTAATTGCTTAGAATGCGTGTATGCATGCTATTTTGGTTTTGTTTTTGAAATTCGTTTGGAATTGATTCATGTTGTGTAGCTCCGTTTACAATCTGGAGTTATGAGTTCGTCTTCGGCAGATGTTTTTCCAGCAATTCAGGTAATAATGCTCCTGTGTCTTGTAATCTGGATTGATTTTTTTTTTTTGTTCAGTAGATGTTTCCCTCACTTTTATTCGGTCACGAAATCTTCTCTACGTTGAGCGAAACACAATCTGGATTGTTTTGAGAAAGCTTAGGGTAGTGCTATGCTGGGATGCTTATTGCATTAAGGATTCAGAGTACTTTAAATGTAGACGATGGTGTGTATGTTTTAGTTGCAGTGTATGGTTTACCATTTGACATGACGTTAATGGTAATTTTGTTTCGAGTTTGATGAATAAAGTAGTCTGGGATCAAATTCTCAAGTGTTTTTCACTGTATTTTTCCCTCTGTTTTTCATTGGATAAATATATATTACAGGAAGTTATGCTGGAGTTCCGTGCTGGTAAAATGTTTCTCGAGGGAAAAAAGGTTGTTCCTGATACACGAAAAGGGCTTGTTCGAATTGTTAGGGTATGGTATAGTTGAATATTGAATAATAGTGAATATTATTCCTGGTATTTTAAACGCTTGTCGGCCACTACATTTCTTAAAGTAGTTGCTCTTGTTTCAGGCTGAGGAAGGATTAGTCCATTTCCAGTGGCTTGATCGCACACAAAATATTGTTGAAGATGTATCCTTTGTTTTCTGTTTTGTTATTCACTTCAAGGGAGTATCTTTTGGTTTCTCTGTGATTCAAGTATTCTGTAAAGACATATAAAGTTCAGGAACAGAAGGAACCCAAGGCTTATTGGAACAACGACACATTTTTTAACCACATGTTAACATTGTCAATATTTAAATAGTGGAACACTAACAGTCTCCTAGAAGCAAATTAATAGATAACTGAAATCTGGAGATTGAGCTGTGAACTTGTTAATATTTTTTATTGTGCTAAAAATGAAATAAGTCGGTCTCTTTCAACCAGTATAAAAGGTATCTTACTTTTCATGGACTGGGAGTTTTCATTTTTTAACATCTGTAATTTGAAGTTCATTTTTTATTGTGAGCCTCGAATTTGATGTCTTCTGAGTTGTTTTTCCTGTTACTTGCTGACCATTATTCTGTTGATTATTATCATTCTCTTTTTTATGTATCATTGTGAGTCTATAATATATTATGTTGCTTTTTGCTGGATTTTTCTTGACCCAAGCTAACACAGGACCAGATAATATTTCCCAATGAGGCTGTTTTTGAGAAGGTTCCATTGCTTTACTGTCAATCATTTTGGTTTTACTATTTTTTGATGATTACAATGACTCCAATTCTTGGTTGCATAGGTTAATCAAACATCTGGAAGGGTTTACATATTGAAGTTTAATAGCGATGACCGGAAATTCTTCTTCTGGATGCAGGTTGTTCTACTACATAATGTCCTCTTGTCCAGTAAATGTTAACTGTATGACTGGTTCTTACATTTCTATATTATCCTTCACTGTATGCAGGAGTCAAATGCTGACGGTGACTTGCAACTGTGTAGCTCAGTGAATGATTACATTAATAGACCATTGGGTAAGTTGCTCTGTTTGTTAGCTTAAGCAGTCCTTCTGTCATCAGACTTCTTAAACGTCATTTTGTGAAATAAGATTTTGTTCTTAATATAAATGAAAGGAAATTAGTCATGGAAAATATTTTCTAAGTCAATTTTTAAGTAGTTTTGGAAAATATTAAAGTTTACTTTCATTTTGAATTATTGATTTTTCGCTCTGAGAAATTTAGTATATTGGAAATCACTTCTTCCAAGAAGTATACACAGTCCATTGTAATCCACCTGTATTGACAATTCTTTTCAGAATACAACAAAACCACTGATCATGTTTCAAGTGGCTCATAATTTTCATCTAAGTTGTGTGATATGGGTACGGGTGCTTTTAAATCTTCAGGTATGGGTTTTAAATAATATAAACTTGCACATGCTTGGGGGGATCAGTTACCACAGGATGTTATATAAAATATACAAATATAAAGTATGGAGGGTCAAAATCATTAGTTAAATGCAATATTCTCAACATTTTAACTCATGTCAGCAAAAATATCTAAGGAAAACACACATTTGGAAAGCATCCATATGGTTCATTAATAGAAAATCGAACAACTTAACTACAAAAATCGGTACTTTGTGTGGACCTCTGTACTCAAGTGATTAGTGAGTATTGGTTACATACTGATGTGTGATAAGTAGTGCTAACATATATATACCTGGCATGGGTGGCTACAACTAATGTTTTGAAAGAAGTATCCATGTGTCACTTGTTTTCATTGATTGCTTAGGGACCGTAATTGACTGACCCTACAAGCATAACTTCAAATCTCTGATGTTCTTGTATAGTTTTGTTATTGTTTTATGGGAATATACAAGTATATAACTATAGCATTTTATTGTTTATTTTTCATTTGTTTGATCCTTTTGATTGAGTTGGCTCATATTTTCTTGTAATTGGAGCTATATTATATTATCACAAGAATAAGTCTGAGTTGGTATGATATTATCTTAAATATATGAATATCAAATTTCATGAGTCCGCTGCCTAATAGGTGAGGTGATCCCAGGTACTATGATTATTAATTATATATGCAGATGTGTCTCTAGCTGTGGAACAACACTACTGGAAAATTTTGTAGTTGGAAACCTTCTGTTTTGTTTTGGCTCTTGGATATTGTTTTGAATAAGGTCTACAGTTATTTCATAGTGGCATAGACAAATAGATAAATTTATAACATGGAAATAAATAGGGAATTATATACTGATTTACAGAGTTGGGTGAAGAAGAGCCTGAGGGATCTCTTCCACTTCAAGTGTCGGAAGACATGGCTGAGGATGACATCACATCTAGGTATTGATGTATTTTGGATATTTAAATGTTTACTGATGCTATGGATCACAATTAATGATTTATTTTTCTTTGTTTGTTTTTCTCTTTTAATTGATTTAAGTAATTTGCACTTCTTGGTACAAAATACTCTATTTCTAGTTTAGATGAAATTCTGGTGAAGTTCCAACGAAAGTGGGAAATTATGCATGCTTATGCGTTTTGTGTTTATCCAATCTTTCAGATTATCTCACTACCTACTGGCTACTTTATTTACTTCCTATTTTTGACCTATTTGCTAGATACCTCTATTCTGTTAGGGGTGGTGCGCTTGCCAAATCTAATGAGTGGTCCCTCTTTGACAGTAGAATTCAGTGCATATTTTCTACTTTTTAAGTGTATTTATATCCTTTTTGTGCTATAGTGTTTGATTCAAAACCTTACCATTGGATCATGGCTATGAAAACCAAATTGGCTTGTAAGGTGGAGGGTTTCCCAGTGAATTATTTGAAAACGACCATTCTTAGAATTTGAGCTTATACCCAAGCTCACAAAATTGACTTGTATGGTGAGGATTTCCCGAGTTCTATAAGCACTACTTGGACCTTATCTCTAGTCTATGTTAGATATCAGCTCCTAAAGTGTTGACGTCCTAGCAGCTCCACATTAAGAGGCTTCACTCGGTCCTTTTGGCTATTTTAAGACTATTTTAAGACAGTGGCAACCCACTTTGAATAGGGGTCCTTAATGTGGCTTTCCAGCATTCGTTATAAGTCTGGTGCTTAGAATAAAAAGTAGATCTGATTTGGATGTAATATATGCTGTTTTTATGACAAATAGTTCTTTAATGAAGAGACTTAGAGAGTGGAGTTAGATTAGATCTAACTCAATTTTACAAAGCCAGCTTGCATGGTGATATTTACACCCAATCACTTGTATACTATGATTTAGTGTTTTTTTCTGTATATGTGAAATCTCTGAGAACCCCTCATGTGAAGGACTCGTGAAGTTCTAAATGACGCATTGCTTCATTATTCATCTCACTGCTAACTATGTTCTTCAATTTTTTTTTTCCAAGCATGAGGTGATGTTATTTGTGGTCGTAGTAAGTCATGACCGTTCTTTTTTTGAGATTTGGTTAGTCTAAAGTCAAGGGTACACTATATAGGGCAAACTGTTTAGTTATGCTTTTGATTGGAAAATCAATAGTTGGAATGGGATTAGGATGGAACATGGACATGTGTGACAAACTATGAAGTTGTTAAAATCTCAATTTGTTTTTTATTTGCTTATTCTTATATATGGCCAACTGGACACTAAATGTATTGGATTTTTTTTTTTTTGTTGAAAAGAGCTGCAAACTTAGGTATCCCAAACTTGCGTGTGGACGCAACTAGTGATGTACCATCTTCTGGTCGGGTTAGATTGGAAGATCTCCAGAGAATATTGAGTGACATTGGGCCTGCAGGTAACAAATTCACTTAAAAGAAAGAAATAGACCTTCTTTTATGTATTTTTAAATTATTGAGACCTAAGCCGTTATTTTTGTTTTTTTCTGATGAGATGTTTGCAGATAGTATTGTTGATCCTGATGGAGGTAATCTTTCGATACTATATAACTATTCCCTTTGAATACAAGAATGAACATGTCTTTGACACATAATATTGCATGCTATTTTTTACATTCAAAGTTCAAAACTAGAGACTGTATGGCTCATACTTAAGTGCATTTTTCAGACAAGAATAAGTATGAACTAACCAGGATACAATATTTTATCTGCTCAGTTATGGGTAACAATGTTTGGTTCACCACTTGAGTGATATTAAATTTGGGGAGGCTCCGGGGGTGCTTAATGCATGCTCAATATTATAATGTCCAAAGTTCCATGTTTAATTCCAGTTATCATTGCTGGTACCGTGCTTTCTGATTTGGAACTTCTGATTGCCAATTTACAATGTGGTGGATTTTTAGGAATGAGTTAGACTGTTTATTTTCTTTTTTTGGGGCAAAATGTTGGTAAAATAACTCTACTTTTGACAATTTTCCTGTATGTCATTAGGCTTGGGACTTGGCGATATATTGAAGCCTGATCTAATAATGCCATTGATGGAGACATTACCTTTGGAGCAGCGTTTAGCTCCTTACTTACCTGAGGTAGATGTCAATGTGGTAATTGAGTTTTAGTATTCCTTAAGTTACATATTCATGCAATATTATTTGATGCAGGGTAAGTCATCTCCCGAAGAGATATTGGAGTTGTTACAGAGCCCACCTTTCCGTCAGCAAGTAGATTCATTTACTTATGTGAGAATAAAGTGCCTCACTTATCTCATTTTACATTTCTTTTCAAAATATACTTAATAAATGTGTTTATTTATTTATTGCTATAGGTACTTCGTACGGGGCAGATAGACTTGTCTCAGTTTGGAATTGATCCAAGTAAATGTGAGTAGTACTTTCTTAGTCTTTTAGCCCGGGTATTATCGAGTTCTTTTCACATTTGTATTTTCTTCTCTAATCTAGCTTCTTGTGAGGACCTGTTATAATGGGTGCTGATGGAATCTTCATGTTGTTCCCTTTTTCCCTTTGGTATGGTAGGGGTTTGAGAATAAACATTTTTTTTTATATCGAGTTTGAAGTGAATTGTGGGAAAAGGGACTTATCATTGAACACCACCCTTTTTTAGGTTTTAAACGTGTTGCATGGTTGTCTTGTACGAAATTGGGAGTTTACTATTTTATGCGTTTTTGAGAAAGGACACAAATGAAAAAAAGAAAAGTTAGAAACTATTATCCAATTATTGGTTTGATAATTTAATATTGATGGTAATTTTTTTCTTTCATGGCAGATAAGTTCACAGTTTTGTCTTTTCTTGAGGCACTTGAGGATTCTGTTTCCGAGTCGTTAGAGTCTGAAGAAGCTAGGCAAGATGATCAGGATTTAAGATCTCAATCTTGTAATCGTCATGATCCAATGGATGAATCTAAGTAGAGTGGCTAATTCAGCATCGTTCTTTTTATTTATAGATACAAGAATCATCTCTTGTTTTTATTTTTTGGACATTTTCTGCTAAAAAGAAATTTAAAATTCAGTGAGAAGTTGCAAATGTCATTTGAGAATCTTTTAAGGTTATATAGTGAAGTATTGATCAATAAAGTCTAAGCAATCTGCTTCCCGTTTCTCCATAAAACTTTTTCATAAGTTATACTTACACGTATAATAAATCAAATTTTAAATGTTTTCAGACTTCTAAGCTTAAGTTTCTTTTTATGTTTAGATGTTCTCTAACCCTAGGTTTTTTTTCTTTCAAAAATTGTTTTTCAATCCCTCATGAATGCTATTGGTCTCTGTCAAATAGATGTGCATGGATTTATAATTTATGGTAATTTAAATCATTCGCAAATAGGCATCAGTTCAGTCAGTCCCGTATCAACCTTGTGTAGCTTCCCTGGAGCTTCTTTCACGTGGGCAGCTCTAAACTCCACAGATCTTGTATTGCTCTTGTAAAAATGTTAAAGTAGACCCAACTTAGACCGGGGTTGGATTTAGTTTTCGGTATTTGAAAACTTTGGTGAAAACTAAGGCGAATGCAAGTTAGTTTTAGGCAATAATAAAAACATGCTTGAAATTGTTGTCCTTAATGATGATTTTTCACTTTTAAATCTCTTCCGCTCTCTGGTGTGGTGTCTTATGCAAGGTTTCCCAGAGAGATCATGTATAGAATAATTTTCAAATATTGACTTTAGCAATGATGTTTGATATATGAAAAAATAACCCCAAAAGTTTATTTAGTTCCTACATACAATGTTAACTCTACAGGTTTACACTAAATATTCTCACATAAATCATAATTTTTACTTTAAAACGTTTTAAATCCAGTTTTCACCTAAACATTAGTCGGTTCTTTAATTGGTAGTCTTCTGCAAGTCTATTTTTAGATTTTTCCCAACATCAACTACACCGCAAAGTCGCAACTAATACAAATAGCAATTAACTTTAAAACAAATATTTCAGAATAATTTAATCTTTCATAAATAAGTGTAACCCAAAGTTGAACTAAATGTGACTTATGCTGATAGACTGACCTATTCACATACATCCCCACCTATAGGATTTGACAAAAAACATATGCTTTTAACGGAATGCATTTTGAGTGCACACATGTTCAAAAATGTTTTACAACTACTCTGCAAAATATTCCAATAAACAGCGTCCTGATCACTACAAATTGGAATAAACACAACAGAGGATGCTTAAGCCACATAACTGCCTTCGTCAATTCTGCTTAAAGCAAACATCTCATCTGGAAACACCAACCGGACCCACCTGCTCAACATTCTGTAGAAATTTGAATTGCCATCCACATCGGTGAAATTTCAACCTCTGAAAGAGAAGACGACTTTTCGCGAGCACAAAATTTGGTGAAGAAACTACATGAATTAGAGTCATACAAGGCTGGTTCAGCTTTTTCTTCTACTCATGCTTCACACGTGCAAACCCCATCATTTTTATTTTCGTTTTGCCTTAAGTTGGAGTGCCATTGGTGCCCTTGGGAACCTCATAAAGGGTTATACTACTGCTACCACCAGTTTGAAGCATTTGATCTTCCTCATTTTCCTCCCTTGACTGAAAGTTATCGAGAAGTTCAACAACATGGCTCATTAGAGGTCTTCCTTTCGGGTTTTGGCTAAGACATTGGTATGCTAAATGGGCTACCCTTAATGCAGTTTTACTTGAATATTGTCCCTCTAATTTTGGGTCTAAAATTTTCAGAAGTTTCTTATTATGATTCAGAAGCGGGCGGGCCCACTCGACCAAGTTGTGTTCTCGGCTCGGCCTGCTCTTGTCTAATGCCCTTCTACCAATAAGCATTTCAAGTAGTACCACCCCAAAACCATATACATCGCTTCGAGCTGTCAAATGCCCTGTTCACGATGACAAACAGCTTGGTTAATACATGTAATCTCGAAATTTAAGGTTTAAAAAACTGTTGTAAGCAAGAAAACAAAACGTTGTTTTTTTTTTTCTACAGCATAAATAGTTACTTAAATTTAGAAATTCAAAAAGGACAGTCCAGATCCAGTGCCCAAGGTCTCACACTTGTTAGGGGCTGAGAAGGGTAACTATTCCCAGTCATAACCCCGCAAAAAGAGAGCCAGGTTACAGGTTTTGAACCCGTGAACCATAGGAGATCACATGGCAGTAACCTTATTGGCTAAGGCTCACCCTTGTATTCTAAATATTAGAAATAAAGCACTAAAATTTGACTCGTTAAATATGTTTCAAGTAATTACACGTGTTCGTAAATGAGAGACCAAAAGAAGTTGATTTATGTTTTAGAGACTAACGAACATACTAAAACACATTTAACCGCTAAAATTTAACCACGTCTGAGTACTTGGTGCAAAATTACTTCCAACTTTTCATTTATCATTAAAAAGTATTTACCTAGACAGAAAAAGGAAATAAAAAAAAGAAGTGATGGCATATTATGACCTAATTCAAGAAAAAAGTTCAAATATAATATAAATACACTACCAATTCCAAATTTCCAACGTCACAAAACTCCAACAACGGACATAAATCTAGAATCTAAGAAATGACATACTTGTTTCTTTGTCTTAGTCTTGATATTTAGAGAATCCAATTTAACACTATCGAATATGTTTAATGCAATGCATGCAGGCTTTCATTTCCAACAATGAGTTCAGACATCTCCAATTGTTTAAATCACATAAAAAAAATGAATATTTCCACTTTACTTTTATCGTTTTATGAATTCTTAAAATTTCGGAGAATTCAGGAAAATGAAAAAAATCACCATCAACAGCTTCTAGTAACTCACCAGTCATGACATACTCGGGAGCAGCATATCCATATGTGCCCATTACTCGGGTTGAAACATGGGTTTGGTCCCCCATCGGGCCATCCTTTGCAAGACCAAAGTCAGAAAGCTTCGCATTGAAATCCTGCAAGTTTATACATACCTCTATTTATTAGCAGAAACCTAGATAAACTTCACTGGTTTCATAATGGCTCACAAATACACATTTTGAAAACGTTATAGCCTGTTTTTCTACATTACTTTTTCCGAATTTGTTTTTTAAGAAAGGAAATAATTTGGTGGAAGATCTGTGATTTGATCGAGTAGGAAGGTCTTCTATTTATCAAACCAACAAAATAATAATTTACTAGAGAAGGGAATTGTGAAATAAGCATCTTAGGATAAAAAACCTCTAAAAAGAATGAAGAAAATAGAGACCACACATTAGAACAAAGACACATCGATAAGCAATGCTCATCAATCGCTCTGCATTTTAGCCATTGAAAGCCCCGAAAAGAAACCATTATCTGATCACCACAAAGATGCTAAAATAAAATTTTATCCCGGCTCCTAGGTTGAATAGTTATGGAAGACCAAAACAGTTTTTTTTGTCCCTTTGGCATTTTGTCGAAGCTAAAAATATCTATTGATGTTAAATAAAAGAAACTGGTTTTAAGATTAGAATAGAAGACAAACCTCGTCTAGCAAGATATTTGAAGTCTTGAAGTCACGATATATAATAGGTCTTTCTGCACCATGAAGAAAAGCCAGCCCCCTCGCAGCATGTAAAGCAATCTTCATTCTTTTTGACCAAGTCAATGTTGAGCCCACTCCTAGCATCAATATAGAGTATGATGGTTAGGATGGTAAATTAGAGGCAATTTCTTTACCAGTTTTGTCTTTTATAGTTACGCTATAAGTAGAGGAAATGCACTTATGGAATAGAATGGTAAGAATTATAAGTTTATTCAAGGCTTCCGTCTCAAAATGGAGTTTTGACAAAAGATGGAAAATTAATTACTACATGAATTGTTGAAAAAACTGGGAGCCTTATTAGGTTATTAGCAGGTGAAATTTCAAAGAGAGCATTTACAGACAAATGGATCAATTTTTTCCATCTTGTTTGTCAGAATGAAGCTTTGACAAAAGATGGGAAACTCATTGCTACATGAATTGATGACAAGAGCAGGGAGCCTTAGTCGGTCATTATCAGGTTAAATTTCAAAGAGAACATTTACAAATGGATCAATTTTTCCAACATCTTGTTTGGTCATGCAATTAACTCATCATGCTACAAGCCATATAAAAGATAGAAGGCCAAGCATTCCAGAATCACGCAGGAGGTTAAAAATATTGAAGGTCATTACGACTTTGGGACCTTTGCTTCCCCAAAGCAAACTACAATTGAAAAACAGCCACTACAAAAAGGATAAACGGATAGAGAGGGAGGACGGTAAGGTGGTAAGGTGGTGTACACTGTACACCAATTTGAAGCCCAAGGAAGGCTTCGCATGTCAATTCCACAAGGTGGGGTGTTAACATAATTGAGCTAGTCTTTTAGATAAAGAGATAATTATGTAGCCTTCGTCGACAACATGAAAAAGTAAAAGCACAACCTCCTTGTACCCAATTACAGATAATATGTTAGTTAAGAAAATAGTCTCATCTCAGTACATAAATAACCTTAGTCCAATTTAAAAATTAAATACATTATCAAATTTCATGCAAAACTTACTGCGGAAAAGATGTTTCTCCAAGCTCCCACTTGCCATGTATTCATAGACCAATAACCGGTGTTCGTCCTCACAGCAATATCCAATGAGCTTCACCAGATTAGGGTGACTGAATTGACCTAAATAGTTAACTTCAGTCTGCAAAGTAAAGAAAACCATGAAGCTAAGTTCAGTCTTGTACACTCTTTACTTGCATAGACTCCTTTCCACTCTACCCATCAATTCTCATTATCCAAACACTAAATCAAATTCAACTAACAGAATGCACAACAATAAATGGTTCTTCTTTTCAACTTCCTCAACTTCTAACAATGGCAGAAAAACAACCAATTGCAAAATACACCTCACATAACCGTTGGGATTACTTAGCTAGCATATGTTAACAGAAACAATTAAGATAGAAAAAATGGTAAGTCGTAGATGTACTGTTGAGATTCTATACCCAGCTTTCAGCCATCATACTAGACTAACCACGTGTGTAGATATAGTTAGTAAGTGCTTAATAGAAAATGGATGTAATTGTATACAATTATTAATTATTAATGTTTACCAGTGGCACTAATGGATAAATATATATTTCCAGTAGTTAATAATGTCATAAGATTACTAAATTATCTAATACTGATCAACTTTGTCTTCCAGGTAGTTGAGTGTAAAGTACTTGCTGACTAAATGTTAAATATGTCTCACAAGACCACTAATGGTGCTGCATAATTAGTTAAAAAATTTGTTCGTTAAACATGTGGTCAGGGAATGGATCGCAAGTTCAGCATAAGAAACAAAAAAGAAAAACTGTCTAGAGATGTTAACCCCTAGAAGGGATCTCAGTATTTCAACAGATTAGTCCTTAGATTGTTTTCAATACCACAAATTCACACACACAAAAAAGTCTCACAGGTATTTAATACTTTCATAAAATTATTGAAATATCTAACTGTCATTAAATGAATATAATAAATGAATATATGAATGTGTCGTCAAGACACTAGTAATAGTTTAATATGCCTCTCTCAAGTGGTTAATATGTAACGACCTCATTGGGAAAAGTCTGATGGTGGTTGACTGATCATTAAATTCAATTATAACTTAGCGGGTGAACATTGAGTGCACATTTTTTAGCGGGAACATTACAATTTTTATTCAGATAAAACGAGTTCAATGTTAGATGGCAAGCGTAGGGAAAATAAGTTACGTACCAGCCATTCCCTGTCTCCTTGAAATCCTTCACGATTAAGTTCCTTAATTGCAACCTCGGTGGTCTTGTAACCCGACCTCACAGCATGGTCTATGACGCCTTTATATACAACTCCGAAGCCTCCTTCTCCCAAAATGAAATCGGGACGAAAATGCTTCGTAGCGAGCCTCAGTTCCTCGTACGTGAAACTATCCACATTGCTGTATCCAACACCTTCGCGGAGATCTTTGATGTTTATGGAAACAATTGGAGCGGCAGATTCATGACCTACCGATCCTATTTCAGACGCTAATCAACGTCAATCGATGAAACGACACGAAAATTGGATCGGATGGAATTGTGAATAGTAAATCAGAGTTACCTTGAGGCTTAGGTTTGGAGTTGGAATGGGAAACGGGGAGGTTGCTCTTGTCTTCAATGCTAAAGCAAATCCCCATGAATCTGGATCTGGATCGAAATCGCAGAAAACTGCATTCACGTTCCCTTCCGCTGTGGAGTGCACCTACATTATTTCGTAGATTTGAGATGGTTCGAGGGAAAATGGAACCAACTACCAGGAAATTGGAACTGCAAATTGAATTTGAAGAGAAAGAAAGAGAGAGAAAGAAAGGTTTGACTGAGAGAAGTGATGAATGATTGAAGGTTCAATGGCGTTGAGTTCACCAATGAGCGTAGAAAGCGCCAAAACCAAGGGCTCCTCGTCTTCTTTCGATTTGGTCCCGTCTCTGTTACGGAAAATACCCTCTAATCCCATACTATTTACACTCTTGCCATTTCCGTTAGCAACAGTTTTTTCTTTTTATTAAGCAACAAATTAGGGAAATTTAAAATAATGAAAGTCAAGAATTTCATAGTGTAATTAAGAATAACAGTGGTTTTTAAAAAATGTAATAATTGTTTAAAAAGTGTAGTCACAATAATAATGGCCAAAGTGGATGTGCGGTAAAAGTCATTCATGTCAACACAGTTCTGTTTTCAGTTACATAATAAAATTTAAGAATAAACTTCACACAAAAATAAATAAAAAATATGTAATATCGGGATTCAATTTCACTTTATTAAATATATCAGTTCATTTACACAAGCTTTAATGATATACTCGAAATATCAAAGCAAAAAATATTTGATAAATCTTACTTGTATACAGAGTGATTCATTTTCTCTCAATATTTATTTTTTAAATTTATCCTTTAAATAAATATTTTTAAATTAAAATAATAATTTATCGATTTATCTTTTCTTTATTTAATCTTTTCTTAAATTTGACCATTACTTTTAAATTTAACCATTTTTAATTATAAAGTCATTTATAAAATTAACTGATTTGAATTACAAAAACTATATTTAATTATTTTCAAAATTTAGAATTAAAAGACAAAAAAATTTTAAAAACACAGAAAAAATTAAATTTCATCTTAAAATTTAAAAACTAAAAATATACATGACTCATCTTAATAATATATTCGAAACATCACATCAAAAAATGGTTTGGTAAATGATCAAGTAATAAAATATATTCAATAATACTATTGATATGATAATTTTTTTTTTAAATATTGAGCACTTTAAAAAATATTCATTAATAATTAAATTTGATTACTACACGGGTAAATCTTATTTTATCATCAGAACCCACATAATTTATACATTTCACATAAAATTCAAATGTATATCAAGTATATTTAAGACGGGCCTTTCTTAACAAGGTATAATAGTTATAATAGTCATATAATATAAATAAAGTAATATTATTATTAGAGACGCATGTATTTTATTATTATTTTTTATTTAACTGTTTTTAGAATTGTTCATAATTAAATATACTTTTTCTCTTAAAAAATGATTATTTTATTACTTTTCCTTGTTTTATAAATATGGCACCCTAATGCTTATCAATAATAGATGAATTATTGTGAATTTTGTCCACTCAAATTTAGACGTTACTCATTCTCGTGGGTCCACAATTTCAGAGAAAATACAAAATTTGGCATTTTACTTACTATTTGACAGAAGATTTGACAGATGGAAGCGACGTGTTTCATTTGACTAACAGTTCAATTTTAATAAGGAAAATTACCTTTTTTTTTATAATTTTTTTTGTTAAACTTAACAAAATTTCTAAAAACGGAACTAAATTAATTTTTTTTAATTAAAATAAAGTAATAAAATAATTTTTTTAACCTAAATAGAAAAAATGTCAAAATTTTATTAAAAAGTTAACCTATACTAACTCTTTCAATAATACCCCAACGACATTACCATATTTCATTCTTATTTTGTGGAGAGGGTGAGACAAAGTAAAATGGAAAAACATATATTTTTCTTTTACTCTTTAAGTTAATAAATAAACTAATATTTTCTTCTTTTTTTTTGTTTTTTTCCAATAATGAAAAATCAAAGTTCTCTAAAAACTGTATCTTTTTACAGCTTTCACTTTTACATTTTTTTGAATGATTTTTCATTTCTTATTTTCTTTATATTTTAAAATTATTTTAAAATGTTACTTTAATCGTAAAAGAAAATTGTTAAAATTAATTCAGTTGTTTAAAGATCATTTTCTTTATATTATTACGTTTGTTACGTGCAACATGAGTATTTTGAATTCTAGTGCATGTATTGTGTCCGTTTTTACTAGATTCACATCTTTCGTATATGGACACGATCTTAGGCTGTATTTAGAACATCCTCGGTCGGAACAAAAAATTATGTTATTAATTTAACTGTCATCATAATGTGAAAGTATGTAGCTAGGTTAGTTGTCTAACCTGCAAATTTGGTTACAAACTCATCTGATAAATACATTAATTTGCGTATTAAGGCTATGCTAATAATCACGATAATCCATGGGTGCATTGAGAGCACTAAAGCATTTGATTTGTTTGAGTAAATACACGACGACGATACTCTCCCAGAACCCATATGGGAAAAATGTTTCTGTACGAAGAGTAGTTTAGAGTACAATTCCTCATAAATACACCGGTGATCTCCTGCACATCACAAAGAAAATACGTAAATCTTTCATTTCACTTCGCATGAGATGAGAGTTTTTTTTTACCTGTTGGGGAAAGTCTCCATCTTCCATCTGTGAATTGATTAATAACCTTATTCCACGCTCAACTGGTGTTGGATCTATCTCAACCTTTTTGACAGTAAAAAAAAATCACACTTTTAAACACAATAGCACGCTACAAAATTGATCTTGTTAGGTTTATACAGGAAGAATTCACTCAGAGATACAACCTATGAAGTTCGAATACGTCTCATCAATAGTTTGTCTCGTGTCCGACCAATACTCGTACGATATGTATTAATCAAGTGTTCAATTTAAAAAACATTTTTTTTTGCTTTTAACATGATTTTGATATGACTCCAATACAATGTTAATAACCACAAATTCAATGATTTTTTAAAAAAACCTATAAACTTGTAAATTTATCACATAAGTTTCTCCTATAATTATAAAAATAAGGAAAAAAAATATTATATGATCACTACTTTTCACTTTTTTGGATATTAGATTGATAAATTAGATTCAATTTTGTGTTAGTTGACAATTTGTTAGTTAAAAATTTGAAACTAATATGTATATGCATGTCGTGTCCTATGTTTTTCAATTTAATCGTATCTTCGTATCCGTGTCTGTGTCGTATATGTGTCGTCCGTGTCCGTATCCGGGTTTCATAGGATACAACACCAATAAGATCCGAGCTAAATCATATAAGATATTGATATCACTTTCAACTCAAAATCTTAATACAATGAATTTATGAATCTTTGTCCTTATATGATACTCTACATTTTTATTTTTATCCGACTTCGAACAAAATTATGATATAGTGGGTAGAGATTAGTGTACTAACCTGTCCTGCATCAATAAGGGACATCAAAGCCCATGATGATTGAACAAGGTTTGCTCTGTTGTCTTCTAGATTTGTATATACCTGTTTGGAAAAACAAAACATCTTAGTATATTTCTGTGCAAACAGAGTTTAGTATGCTGTTCAAAGCAATTGTGATTTTCATACCTTGTTTTGGCTTGACAAGTAACTCTCACCCCATCCTCCATTAGGAAGCTGCTTTGACAGCAAAAAATCGCAAGCTTTACGTAAGGCATCACTGTTACGGTAGTTTTTTCCACACTCGGTTAACCCCTTTACAGAAAACCAGGTGCCATATGTGTAGCAAATTCCCCAACAACCAAACCTGAAAAGTGTAAGAGTTGAAACAAACATTTGCTGAATAAGCAAACATAAAACTACTGATACGAGAAAGCAAAAAGACATACCATGACCCATCAGGATTTTGTGCTTTTTCAATGTAATGGATTGCTTTAGAAATGCAATAATCGATTTCCTTTCTTCTGTGTTTTGGGTATAACTTTCTAAACAGAGCCAGTGCCTGCAATGCCGATGATGTGCACTCAACATACCTATTTCACAAACATTTCACACAGTAAGCAGAGACAATATGAGAAAAAAACACTGCATGAACAACAATGCCAGTGTAATCTTACTCCATCTCAATGAGAGTATCTTCAAATATTTCAGTTGGATTGAATTTCTGCAGCAGTAGACACGAGTATATCTCTCAGTTGTGACAATGTCGTGAAATATAACTCGTTTCACGAATTAGGAAAACACATTTTCTTACCTCTAACCAACGGTAGGCTCTTTGAGGCTCCCATGCAGGGAATCCTCCATTGTTGCTCTGTAGTGTTAAATGTAGTTAGATACAAAATCAAAACTACAGTTAAAAATTTCATGGTGCGTTCTAATTATATAGAAAACCACACCTGAAGCGATAGGATCACATTCACAGCATCGTAGAATCTATCATCTTCCATTTTCTCGCCAACTAGGTCAACAGGCATTTGTGACAATAGAAGTGCAGCCTGAAGAGATAAATGAAGTTTTTAAGCACGCATTAATTCAAAGAACTTCTGAAAAATACGCAGTTATATTTTCTTAATAAGTTGGACTAAACATGCATTAAGTTAATCGATTGAATTTGTATGAACCTTTAATCCTTCTGCTGTGCAATCAGAGACTTGCCAACCCTGATCCTGCATTGAGAATGTCCATGCTCCTTTGGATATGTGTCGATGCATTGCTTCGAAGTCACCTGATGGATTTTCACGAACCTTCAATCAAGAAAAGAAATTGCATCTTATGGTTCTGATTCTTAGGATTCTTCACGTTTATGCAAGCAAAACGATTAATTAGAACATGTTATGTAACCTGGGAAGCCTTCACGAAGTGATGTGCTTTCTGAAGTGTAGGTCCATATTCTTCACTCAAATCACATGAAAGGATTGCTTGTATGGCTAATGCTGCATCCCACAGTTGAGACCCAAAACTCTGCAATTTTTTTTCACTGTATTAACATGGTGCATTGTGTGACTAACAGTAAATTTTGCACTTTTCAGATTTTGATTATTCACTTTGACAAGTTTTCCCATAAACATTTGTAGCAGAAAAAGAAAAGGAAAAGTGAAATAAGTTTCTCAGCAAGCTGATACTAACCTGAATTTTCAAGCCATCTTCTGCAAGCCAGAAGTAATCAGGGATTCTGGCTAAATGAAGTTTATATGCCTCTGAATTGGGATTTTCCACCCAACGTGCAATCAAACATAGCACCTGACATAGAAAATTCCATTCAGCATGTGGTAGTCACGGAGGTATCGTATTTCTAGATATATATAACATTAACTTTACACACATATATAAATATTTGACACAATTTTTAACCCAAAACATTAAGAAAATAAGTATATAGATCTTGACTTTTATATTGTGTTTAACTTTGTCTTTTCTACTCAAAGTGAAATTTTTAACTCATACTTGATTATTCCCGCACCAAATATTAACTTTACCTTCTCTACGTTACCAATGCCAAGGTATCTACTATTTTCATCCTCATAACGTATGTGATCAATTGCAACTTCTAGTGCCTTCTCTCTCAGCATGGAAAAGGGCCATCGGTTCAGAAGAGGCTCTGCCACGTGATGAAGAGATGCCCATAACACATCTTGAATCAGAGGATGAGGGTAGTAGAGATCCTCCTGAAATTTCGTATTGGTTAGAGTTTAACTCAGACCAACATCAAACACTTTCCTTGTCGTATTGAAGATTACTATAAATTATCAAAAACAAAGACATTTTGGTATGGAAACAAAAACCTTGGCAACCCTGCTACGGCATTTATTCCAATCGATTTGATCGTAGGGTTGGTTGTACATTTCTTCTCTTAGTGATATGATTAACTTGGTAATAGGACCCACGAACTTCTTCCCATATAAATATGACATTGGCATGTAAACTAAGCGACAGTAGCATAACATTTTCCCTGTATAACATATGCAGAGAACTTCGATTAGCAAATAATTGTAGATATAAAAGAAGCATCTTTCATCGACCTTTCCCTTCCCTGGTTAAATTATATGATTATGAGGCAAGGTAGTAAACCTGGATGAATTGGTGTGTATTTGGGCAAAAGCCATATTTCTGGTGGGAGAGGGTTACACCCTGACCACTCATGAACTCCAAGCACCTGCGTAATTCAAAATTAAAATTTGTTGAAGATTTCATATCGATTAAATTTATACGGTATATAAGTAGCTCCAAACTTTATTTTACACGTCAGTTTTGTAAGTTTAAGTTAGACTTAAGTCCTTAAAATATTATTAGAGTCATCCAAAATCTTTCCAAACAAGATTTGTTTTTTGTTATTATCATATACCATCTATTACTATCTAGTTCTACGCTCGATATATATGTATGTTGATCTTCTGATAAATACATTGGAGATCAAACATCTATAATATATAAGTGATTATAAATCTTATTTTACATATCATTTTGTAGAGTTGAGTTAGACTTAAAGTTCGTATATGTTATACATTTGTATGAATATGTTATACATTTGTATGATTGTGTTTACTACTGTGATAGAATTAGTTAAATTGGCTGAGAAACTAAACAGAAATGGTAAATGATATATATTTGTTACCGTGACCCAGAACTTTCCCCATGATGGAATAGCTTCTAAACCACCATGGTCAAGGATCCATTTTCTGCCTCTAGCCATTGCTCTATCTTCACCATCTTCACGTCCTTCTCCAAGAATTCTCAAGGCAATGTAGCTCAACGCTGATCCAAACATTGTGCTGTGACCCTCTATGTGGGATCCCCAACCTCCATCTTTGTTCTGTCACATGTGACAACACCAATAGGTAATTAACTCAGTTGGAACCAAATTGCATGCACAAATCTTACTTTTAAATGTTTTATTTTCAATTCCAGAGTCTAGCTTATTGTTGGAGGTGTTAGTGTTATTTTCATTCTTATATGCACAGCTTCAGAAACATGAGAAATATACCTGGTGATTATACAAGTAACGAATAATTTCCTTCTGGTGTTCTGGTCCTAAAACAGCATTCAGGGACCCTGTAATATAGAGTGCCATCACCTGAAAATATATATAATTGAGCACATATGACATAAGCTACAATAAAAAAACGTCTAAATTTTATAAATAGAACGTGCACAATTAATTTATGGAGAATTTTAAAACTATATATACTAAAAAATGTGGCAACAAAGGAATGCATAATATTACTTCAAATGAAACCCGTTTTATAACTTAAAAGTAATAAAGTTTAAGAATGATGGTCATTTGTAAACATACATGTATCAAGAAATTAATCAGTCTAATTCAATTACGAATACAAATTAAATATTTAAAAGATAAAATTTTCAAATAAAAAGAAATTAAACGTTTTTAAAAATTACCTTCCAACACTAAAACCACATGATGAGAAAAATGAATATATATATATATATATATATATATATATATATATATATATTAAAAAAAATAATATATTTATTAAA
>Ga0214543_1003554_pt1 | contig 30150 bp, 13 predicted proteins | sample CNSS2metaG_FD_160094 | JGI IMG/M metagenome (GOLD analysis project Ga0214543, IMG submission 160094) | Root nodule microbial communities from cowpea collected in UCLA plant growth center, Los Angeles, California, USA - CNSS2 | ecosystem: Host-associated > Plants > Roots > Nodule | place: USA... | reverse complement strand
TATATATATATATACGGAAGTCAAAATCCGTTTATATTTATATATATATAGGAAGTGGACTTATATATATTTATTTATTTATATATATATTTTAATTTAAAATTTTATTATTTTAAAATGAATTTAAATATTAAATAAAATTAAATGAAGGAGAATAAATTTTTTATTTTTTGTTTTTTTATTTAAAGTTTAATATTATCTTAATTTTACTTATTTTTATATTTATATTTATATTTTAGTATATTAAATAAAAATAAAATTATATATATAGATATTAATATTTTTAAAAATATATATATTAAGAAATATGAAAACATAAAAAATAAATAAAATAATAAACTAAAAAAATCATTAAAAATTAAAAAATATAAATTTTGAAAAGAATTAAAAATATTCAAAATAAATTTTGTTTTTTTACTTACGAAAGTCAACTCTCGGAGAATGTTTTTTGACTTCTGGAAGTCGACTTCCGGAAATATATTTTGACTTCCGGAAATCGACTTCCGGGAATATTTTTTGACTTCCAGAAATCGACTTCTGATGATAATTTTTGACTTCCGAAAGTCGATTTTCGGTGATTCATTTTAACTTCCGGAAGTCGACTTCCAGTGATATATTTTGACTTCCGGAAGTCGACATAATTTTGGGGGTGTGATGTCTACGGGTTTCCTTAAATGGTCAAAGAGTATTTTGGGAATTTAAGAAAGTTTGGAGGTGTAGAAGAAATTTTGGAGGTGCAGGAAGAAAGACCCTTAATCTTTTATTATGCAATGGGCCTGCAAAAACAAAGGTACAATAAAGGAACAATTTATAAACAATTTCAATTAACAACAACACTCAACAAATCTACCCAACATACACATAAAACATATACATATACATATACATATACACATAGATATTTGGGTATGTATATCATCAATATAGATATGCACAAGTTTCACAAGAATAAAAACATGTATACAACTAAATAAATACACAACTACAACCTTCACAATAAAACCAAAATATAGTTACAACTTTTCTAAATTTGGACGCAAAATTGGAATTCATGCATATCCTAAACTTTAAAATATTTTGGTGTCCAAACTTTAAAAATGAATGAATATATTTTAATTAACCTAATAAATTTAAAATTTCTTTTTACGTTTTAAATGACATTTCAAACTAATATTTGAACTCGAGCATGTCAAAACATGCTCTTAAATAGTTCAAAGGCAATGCCGTTTGAGACATAAAAAATAATTAATACAATTAGATTAAATTAACAATATATTATTATTTTTAAAGTTTAAAAACTAAACTATATTAAAATTTAGAACAAAAACAAATTCAATTTCACATCAAAATATAGAAATAAAATATATTTAACTCATTTTAAATATAAAGATAAAATATTTAATGATATACAATTCTCTCACGTAAAGATTAGTAAGGACCAGAATAATAGGTGGATAAGGATTAGTTGGGAGGGACCTTATAATGGGTGGACCACTTCATAATCTCTCTTATCATGGAGGTTTTGGTTGATGAAATGAAATCTCTCTTACGATGGAGGTTTTGGTTGATGAAATGAAAAATATTTCGTACCACCATTTCATAATCGGTTCTATGTTTTTGATGGAGCTCGAAAAACAAAATTAGCAGCCCACTGGAAAAAGCAGAATATGTTGCTGCAACTGCTGTGACTAATCAAACTTTGTGACTCGGAAGATTTTGATCGATGTCAACTTCACTTTTGGATAAATTTGATTGATCTGAACTTGGAACAGGATGAGAACAACAGATAGAGTATTTGTTGACAAGTGTCTACTGAAAAACGAAAGATCAATTTGAAACTTACACTGTCACATTCAGAATTTTAGCATACATACCGTAATATACATAAAGATTTTCTTTTGAAGAACTACATGCAAACATAGATTACATATTGCCAAATAATAAAAATGCTAGAGTACCACAACCACTACAGAGTAAGTATCAACTTTTTTTAATAATGTGCTGGCTGACACAGGATAAACTAGTACTAAAAACTTTACACTGACAATGCTTCGAACTTGTACTCTCCCTCTTCCTTATTACATTGTATGTGGAAATCTTAAAGGGAACAATAAACCTGGTAGAGCTTTGTTTCTATAATTAAGAGTCTGAAAGAAAAGCTTGTTCGCTAGCAACTGCTGAAGATTTGCAGGCATGTATTACAGTGCAGAAATCTACATTCTCTAGGAATTTCTCAGCATTGTCAAAAACCAAGGGTCCATAGTCGAAAACCAATCTCTTGCACTGCAAACAATTTGGAAGACAAATGAATAATCACATTCAAAATGGGATTAGGAAAAGTATGCTCTAGTGCACACTTTATACACAACACTGCAAAATTCATAGAATGCATATTGGCCTAGTTCATGATGTACAATGACATCCGCAATCCAGATACTATAATATCTAATTTGGTCAATATTATAAAAGTTGGAAACTGAAACTTCATATGATTGAATACAAGTTAAGGAAAATGGAGGAATTTGTCAGATTTTGCTCACCTTATTTGCATACTTCTCCACTGAATTGCACAACTTCAGTAATGTCTCAATTATCTCTAGCTGACATTTTGAAATAAATTGTTAGCAGTTTATTCAAGAAAACATATGAATGCAACACCCATCAGAGTTTTGTAGTAGATGAAAGGCGTGTAAAACTTGAAGCTAGAGAAAAAGTTTGCTCATACCAGGACAGAGGAAGTAAAATTTCACACCACAGTGCCACAGCTCATAGCAGGAAGATGAAATTACTTACCTTAGTGTCACTATCTTTCAACTTATCCAGCAGAGTTGAAACAGTTTCTTCGCAAAACCCACAGGCATCTTCTTGAACTTGCACGGAAACATGTTCAACGAGCTGGCAGATATTGATCTCGTGGCAGAATTCTCTAGGCTTGAGTGAAGCTACTTCCGAGAGGAAAATAGGAGTATAATAGTCCACCAAATCAATGCACTGTGCAATACAGAAGAAAAAAATAAGTTCATAGAGATCACAGAGAGAAACTAAAGTTGATTTTTCCCAGCAATTGAGAACAACTACTCTGCTTGAAAAGATGGCCAACCTTCTGCTTGAAAGAGTGAAGCTGGCTGCATGTGTTGTGCAGGGTATCAATGATCTCTTGATCGGTCTTGTTTTGCTTTATATATTCAAGTGCCTTGGTAGTATATTCCTCACAAAGTGCACACATATCAAATTTTGCTTTTGGTTCTGCAATTTGAATTTAGGTCAACAACATCATTTATGGCACACTTGCATTTAAAAACTATATTAACAGAAAATTATTCAAAACAAAGTTCCAAAGGGTTTAACATAATGCTTCTAATGGAAAAAGGCTTTTGATAAAATTGAAGCTCATTAGTCAAGCTCAGAGTAAGAAAGCCAAGAATGAAATTAGTGAACCAGAAGTACCAGTGTTTGCAGTATAAATTTTCGTTTGATCAAGGTTGGCTACTTCTCTTGCATCACAAGCCCAAGCAGCACCCAATACAACAACAAGAAACAACAGTCCCATCCTCCCTTCCATGGTTCCTAAGCAAAAGAATTGTTTTTTAAATCACAAAGGCATGATATTTCAAATATTTATGAAATGAAATAAAACCTGACTGAAGGGCATATCAAAATATAATGCCATTAACACACACAATTGGGGTTTAGCACAAAGTTACACACACACACGCACAAAAGCAGAAAAAGGCATATCAAGAGTTGAGACCATAAACCTTCTCTGTGAAACTCTTAAAATGTACTTCAGAAGTTACAAAGACAACACAATTCTCAATTAAATCGGCATAATCAAACCAACAAAACATGCAATTCAGTTCATCCTTCCCCCAGAAAAGAAAAATCCCAGTTGAGAATATTTTGTCGGCAATGATAAGCCTGAAAACCAATGATCAAACTGAAAAAGAACCAAAAAACAATCATGTTGTCATCCGACACAGTTATAGAAAACTGAAGCAGGGCCAATTAACTTGACAACAGACAACAGTTAATGCATCACATGAAATAGAAAAGAAAATACTAACGGGGAAAATGAAAAATTTTGAGGATTAGTCATTAGTGGGTGGTAACTAAAGGGGAAAAAGATTACTACTTTTTCTGAGTGGTTTCCTTAGAAGCAAAGAGCAAGCAAGGAATGAAGAGAAGAAAGGTTACCTTATATTTGAAAACAAGTGAATGGAAATTAAATGGTAGTGATTCCTTGAAGAAACTTGGAGTGTCGTGTTGATTGGTGCAGCGATTAGTTTGCTATCTTCACTTGCATTGGTAGGTAGCAATATTAATTGAGCATGAGTTTCTTGAAAATCGACAAAAAAACTCCAATGTGGGGAGCCCCCAGGAGAAGAATGTGTGCCTCACACTTCATCGTTACGTGCCATAATCAAGGAGGGAATATAGCTCTGATGAAAAAAATGAAGGGACGTGATCTGCTATGTTCGTGTGCAAAAATAAATATCTGTCTAAAACTGCTACCAGATAACTGAAAGGTGAGAAGGGAAAAACATCATTAATCTTAATTTCTACGCAATCACTAGGAGTGGGGTTTCCTTCTACTTTGATATTTTCTATATTTGAAAAATGTACACTTTATTTTTTTCGAATAATAGAAAATTTGTCCCTGCAATTGTTTATTAGAATCCAATGTTGATGGACAAAATCAGACGTAATGTGTTAAAAAACGCTGGTTTGAATTAATATAGCATAGATCAAAGATTAAAAGGCAATAATTTTCTTTATATGTGAAGAAAGAACAAATTATTGTACTTCTTGGCCATGCATTTAAATGTATACGTACTAAGAAGGCCCAAGAAAGAAAAAAGAAGAAATTAATCATGTATTCACTGAAAGAGTAAAAAATATTTTTTAATTATTTTAATATTTATAAGAATATATATATATATATATATATATATATTTAATGTGGTAACATTTTAAAAAATAAAATTTAGTTTTTTTATATTTTTATGTATTATCAGTATTAAGTTGTATACTGTGAATAATTAACTTTTAAGATGCGATGAACATTAATAATATTACTGTGCTTGATGATTCAACATTAGTGAAAATAAAATCTCCACCATTAATATATTTTAGTTAAATTCTAAAAAATATTTAGTACTTTTTACGAAAATATGCTATGAAAAAATTAAATTATTGTTCAAACAATGAAAGGAAACATCGTGAGATCCGACAAAAGTGTGAAACATTAGAAATTTACCAAACTTGGTATTTTTTATGTAGAAACACCCTTCTCAGTTACCCATAACAAATAGCTGATTTTTTTTGTTTATTTTTACATTTGAATGTTCGTTCTACTTAACTGTCAATGTTTGGACACAAGGGAAAAAGAATAGAGAAATACAAAGTGTGTTTTTTATTTGATCAAATAGAAAAAATAAAATAAAATTTTACAAACAATAACTAAGAATTGGATAAATGGTTGGTTAATTTAATAAATATTAATATATTTTATTTTTAATATAATAAAAAATTATAGTATTAATATAAAAATTTTAATTTCTTTAATTTTATTTAAAATTTATTTATAGTTAAAGTAATTGAATTTTTTAATAATGGTTCAGTGTGACTATTAAAGAAAAATTAACATCAATATATTAACATTATTTTTTTTAATAAATATACTTGATAATTATTAAAAGTTAAATATATATTTAATTAACTTAATGATTAATGAAATTCAAATAAAATTAATAAAATTAAATTTTTCATACTAAGATAGAATTTTTATTTTATTATAAAAAAAAAACCAAACAGGTCAATACTTTATCTAGTGAATTCACTACAAAGCCTTTAAAATTTCAATTCTTATATGTTTTAATTCAAATTTTGAAATGTTCTCACCTTTTTTATCTGTTTTTTTTCATAATGAAAGGGTTTGGTGTGGTATACTTTACTAATTACTCCTTTTCCGTTTGATCCAATATATATATTTTTTTTATAATTACTGATTTGGTAATCCAATTTTTTAGTTAAGTTTAATTTTATCTTCATATTTTTGGTTTGTTCAACTAAGTACCCAATTATCTAAAAATATTTAATTTGGAGGTCCTCTTTGTTAAGTTAGAGTTAACATCGTGTCCGTATAGGACACGTGTCAAGCCGTGAAATTTTTAATTTTTTTTAATTTAATTTTTTTTCAAAAAATTTAAAAACTGTCACGTGTTAGTTTATCATCCTGTCACGTGGTAGTGATAATAGTTGTTTTTAATTTAGTCATTTATTTAAATTTTTGGTTCAATTTAGTACCCAATTTTTTAAAATGATTCAATTTCGTCCTCTCCAATTTGAGACCAAATTAGTAAATAAGCTTAATTACAATTTATATATACATGTTACCATAAATTTTTCTAATATATACATCAAATCATTTCACCTGAATAATTAAATTATTTTATTTTTTACAGTTTTTACCTTTGTAATTTTTTACACATGAAATTTTTTACACTTGTAAAAAATAAAATAATTTGAATATTTAGGTATAGTGATTTGGTGTATAAATTCAAAACAATTATTTTAACATGTATATATAAGTTATAATTAAACTTAGTTACTAATTTGGTTTCAAATTGAAAATTACAAAATTAGATCGTTTTAAAGAATTGAGGTACTAAATTGAACCAAAAATTTCAATAGAGAACTAAATTAAAAATAACTATTACCACTATCATGTGTCATGATTGTAAGCTGTCACGTGGCACGATGATAATCTGACATGTGGCCGTTTTTATTTTTTTTTAAATTAAAATTAAAAAATAAAAATAAAAAATTTCATGGCTTGACAATGTCCTGTACGGACACGATGTTAACTTCAACTTTACGGAGATGACCAAATTGAATCATTTTAGACATTTGGGTATTAAATTGAACAAACTAAAAGTATGGGTATCAAATTGAACTTAACAAAAAATTGGGAACAAATCAATAATTATATATATTTTTTTAAATGCCATAGAAAAGTTTTAGCCTAGTACAGTATATCTAATACATAAAAAACGTTGTTCAAATTTTATTATTAGCTCTAATTGCACAAAAGTTGCTTAACTATATTAGATGAACTGGTTATTAATAATGTTTTTTCGAACCACATTCATAATTTTGAGTAGTTTAAAATTATAGAAAAATGTTTACATAATTAACTATATTTTTTATAGAGTTTAACATCTATATTAAATATAAGATAAAGAATCTGAGATGTTAAAAAAATTATATTTGTCAGTTAAATAATTTTTTAATAGACATTTTCATTAAAGTAAAAAATTAATTAAATTCATTAAAGTAAAAAATTCATTAAATTGCCTGAAATTAAGGGACTGTTTTATATGAAAAGCATTACATATATTCTTGATGTTTATTTCAATAAATCGCTTAGTAGTAAATTTCAAATTTATAATCTAAGATATGTTAGGCAAAATGTTTTTTATAAACAAATTGGGTCATGGTTAGACACTTTAAAATTATGTTTTGAATGAGTTATGTAATGAAAAATTTGTATTTAATAACACTATGGTTAGATGACATTCATACTTATCTTAATAAACTAAAAAAAAAATCGACAACAGAGTAAGCAAATTTCTCCCTTTATCTTAAAATGATCGTAATTTTGATCTTTTCAAAATTTTAAACGCTCTCATTTTCTAATGGAACACTAATTATAATATTCAAGGTTTTACTATCCATTAAACTACAAAACATAGATTACCAATCCAATTTCAAAACGCATTAGTTAACTGTTGAAAAAAAAATATCAGTTCCAAATAAACTTTTATTAAATGATTATGAACTTTGATTAATTAGGTTAATGTTTAAAATTCGTTAATAACTTATCTTCACATGACATTTTATTAAAAACACTTATTTAAAATATTAGTCATAAAGATTTATTTAATATTCAGTAAACAATAACGCTCAGATAATAAAAAAAATATTCAAACAATATAAAGTAAAAAGAAGTAAAAATGTGAATTTTATATAACTTTGTTTAAACAATGACTCTTATATCATATTAGAAACGAATTTTAAATCTAATTCAATTCTACAAAATCGATTTATAAAATGAAGTTTGCACTTCACTTATATATTATAAAATTGTCTTGTCTCTAGTCGATATGAAACTTCCAACAATTTGATAAATTTATTTTTAGAAAGTATTATTTGAGAAAAAATTTCGATAATGTGAAGTAAAACCACAAGCCAAATAATCCACAGTTTAAGAATCACTCTAGCATCATCAAGTAATTATCAAAAAGCATAATCATGAATCCTAACAAATTTTAACAAAGAAGTTAATTCATGTTTGATTAAAAAAGTTATGTGAATTATTGTAAACAGCTAAAAATCCTCACAAATATGAAAAATAACAGCTAGACTCACAAATAATTGAAAACGTTATTTCTCCATTATTGTTACTTCTTAATTCAGATAAGAAAAATCTCCAAGCATTTCACAATCTTTGATCTCATTTCGTTTTCAATCAAATGCTTGACATTATTGTGAGAACGATGCTTCAATGCATGAAGGCCTTATTATTCTTACTCTAGCTTTTTATAGAACTGTGGATAAATATAGCAGTAAAAAAAACATTAGGCAAATGAAAAATTACAACACCACGATTGAAGAGGTTATGAATTCATATGAATCATCTCTACAAGTCAATACACATTATACAAGCAGAATTGCAACCTTAAAAATAGTTAAACACAGTTAAAATACAAGATTCTATTTAAGCAAGCATTACAAATCCGACAAGCACTGATAAAAGATGCAACTAGAGTCTAGCTTTTGACTTCAAACGATGAATGTATCACCTCAAATTCAGGGTTGGCTTCTTCTTATTCTTCTGCTGTTTTGACAAAATGTGAGAGAATCGTGCAAATCCAAATTTATTTCTCTTGGTAGAAAACAACTTACGACCAGTTACTTTCTCTTTCTCAACTTGTCTGTTGTCAATTGGTGGATCAATGTTTTGTTTCCCAAGCATCTGACCCAGAGACACATTCTGTTTCATTGAGATTCTTTCTCCGGCTTCAAACTCTTGTGGTTGAAGCAGCTTTCGGCTAAGTATTTGTCCTATTGATAGGGTTGACTTTAGAACTGGCTTGGCTTCATCATTCACCAGATGCAATCCATTAACATCGAGTAACCGAGGATCTCTCCAATGATGAGACGAACAAGAGTTTTTGAACTTGGTGGAGTTTTGTATAGAGCGTCTTTTGTGACCCTCCGAACGCCAATTCCTTAAAGCCTCTTCAACCGCTACCTTGTCTCTATTTGCAGCTTCTACCCTTTCCAGAGCTTCTTCAAGGGCCTTCTTGCTGGTTTTAACTTCCTCTGCAGCTTCTTCTACCCTTTTCAAAATCTCCATGTTTGACAAATTTCTTTCATCAACTTCAAGCATTGCATTTGCAACTCTCTTCCTAGATTGTTCCTCTGCATCACGTACTTTGCATCTCAGAGCCGTGTACTCTTCAAATGAAAGGGTAATCTGATTTCCAGGTAAACTCTCATTTTCATGATGAGACAATGCGTTAATTTCTGCAAGGGCAAAAGCTTCTGCGGCTCTAGCAGCTTCTTTCATTTTTCTGGCTGCTACCAATCTGATTTCAGCAGTTCTTATCATGGTTTTTGTCTGTTCAATCTCAGACATAGTTCTCAGAACTTCTGCTTTTGCAGATTCTCCCATTATTTTGAAATTCTCAGCCTCAGAACTCAGTCGCTGGAGCTCTCTAGTAATAACTGAAGGATCCTCTGAAGCATCTTTGATTTCAGCACCTTTTGCTACTTGCAGCCTCAATCTGGTATGGTTTAGCTCTTCCTCAAGAGAAGATATTTTTGAAGTATTTTGAGCTAACCTCTCACGAGTTTTCTCAAGTGAGATTCTTTCCTTCTCTAACTTCTTATTAAGCGATTCTACAGAAGTTCGAACATCAGCCAGATCAACAGTAGTTCTGGATAAATTCAACTTGGCCTGCTTCAGTTCCTGTAATATTACACCCGGCGCAGATGGAAGATGGGAAGCAAAACCTTGGTTGGAAGGTTGAAAAACATTCAATTGACTCATTTGGTTTTCCTTTTCTTCATTCTCTTCAACAACTGATTTTCCATCACATTCCCCAAGCTGAAGATTCAAATTCACTTCAGACTGTTCCTTCTGTATCTTTGATTTCAATTCTTCAACAAGCTTTTTGGTACTTTCCAATTCTTTCAACACATCAAGAGTTTCCCTTTCTTTCAAGATCAGTTCTTTCTCCAACACTGAAGCCTGCTCCTCCAGTTTTTCAGCGCTGAGCTCTGCTGAGTGCTGCTGCTAACCAAAGATGGGGATGGGTGAGATACTTGAAAATTTAGCTCAACCAAATACTTGAAAAGGAAATTTAATGAAAAACCCAAGATTAACAAATATAGTAAGTATAATGCCAAGGACAAAACGTAGATGGTAATTAGCATAATTTTGGTTTGGGTTAAAGATCAACACATTACTGAAGTGAAACTTCACTTCTAATTGGCTAACAACACCCAAAGCACTTGAAGTATTTAAATTTTGTCCTTAAAACTCCAATAGTTTCATTCCAATTTACCAATCAAGAAATTAATACAAAGATAGCCTTTTTAACTTTTTTCCTTGAATTTTAACAGCATTCCCCATAAATGACTTAAACAACAGTTCATGGGATCCAATCCTCGTACAACACAGATATAAAAAGAAGGAAGGAGAGAGGGATTTGAATAAAATTTGTTGTTTGCTTCAAAGGTTTAGAGGGAAGGGAAAATAAGGACCCCAAATACTTTCCCTCCAACTAAGAGTTCTCTTCTCAAAACAAGATGCTTTTATTTTTTCCAGTTCCTCTCCTCACTGGAAACTAAATCGTAAGTCCAAGGTTCTAAATTGCAATTACAGTCATGATTTTGCCCAAAACTAAAAAGAAGTAAAACAAATGCGGCCCCATTTATGACCAGAGACCCCAAAAAGCCTTGAAATTGTGCCACAGTTGCAGCTGCAAATCATTTTTAAAACCTTGAAAAAGTCTCTAGATCTTTTAAACCTTGAACAAGGTTTTTAAAAACAGTTCACAACCACAATTTTGAACGTAATGTGAAGGTGTTTGAAGCCTCCGACCACAATTGTAGCCGCAATTTCCTGCAATACCAAGAACTCCACAAAAATAGACTCTGCAGCCATAATTTGAAACCTCAATCTTAAGAGTCCCTTTCCCTTAATCTTAACCCACGAGCCAAAGGAAACAAGGAGAAACAACCTAGAATGACAACAACAAAACAATTTTTCGACAGCAAACATTAAGGAAACAACACAAATGGGTCCATACACTGCAACATATCACAACTTACCACACAAAAATCAAACGAAAAACAAAAGAACCCCAGTTTCTCCCACTCCACGCAAGTAAAACAACAGAGACACCCATCAAAATTCCATCAACAAAGGTACCACCTTTTCCACTGAAAAGGGAGAGGAACATACCAAAACAACGAAATGGCAGTATTTTTCAGCTTGTGTGGTGCTATACGTAGCAATGCCACAACTCAATTAGAGAGAGAGAGAGAGAGAGAGAGAGGGAGGGACTACCTCAGAATGAGAAGGCACACACGTATTAATCTTACTGTGGAGGGGTTTCCAGTAACCAATACCCCCAAACATTGTGACCGCATCCTTCACCGATTCAAAGGGTGCTGAAGTATCAACCTCCGTTCTCAAACTCTTCTCCGAACTCCGTTCTCCTTGATTCGTCGTCGTTTCGGCCACGTCAGAACCTCCCATTTCCATCGCCACCTGCACAAACAAACGGAAACAAAAGCAGAAGAGAAGCAGCACAAAAACAGCCTCGTTCGTGCTTGCTAGAATTTGTAGCACGCGACAAAAAAACACAAAGTGAAGAAAAGCGACAAGTAACTAAGGTGAGTGTTTGTGTTGTGTTTTAGTACACAAAGATGTTGTCTTGTCGCTCTCATGCGCTTGGCAACGAACAGTAGAATCAGAGTGAGAAGGAGAAATCAGAAAAAAGGTTCAAGTGAACGTTTCAGAATGAATTTCCCAAAATACCCATAAAGTATTATTATAAACAAAAATCATGTTATTTAATTTTTAAATATTGAAAACTTGATTGAATCTCTAAAATTAATCTGAATTAAATATTTATTGATAAGAGACTAAATAGACAAATAAATAATCGATGGAAAAAGATTAAGCTTAATATTTTTGAAGTTAATAAAATAGACGTGTAACTAATGTGAGTGTTGTAGTGTGGGCCCCACACCCACGCAGTTTCAACGGTTGAAGTGTGTGAACGGTAACTAACACAGAAGTGTTTGTTTACTTGAATTTGATTTTGAAAATTTTGACGTTGCAACTTTAAAGCGTGCGTGCTTTTGAAAATTTGATTACGCTGGTTAGATTGTTAAATTTAAAATTGGTATTCAAATTGGTGTAGTCAACGCTGTTTCGGGGATGCAATTCTAAAAGTTGACTTTTTCAGTTTGTGATTAGTTTTTTTAGTTGGCCGGTGATCCTGTAAGTAAGAAATATTATTCTTTTTAAGGTTTGATTTTTCATTTAGCATTATTTTTTATTAAGAAGTTTCAAGTCGATTCTTTGATTTTTGTTTCAATTGAATTTTAAATTTTATTAAAACGTTTCAATCATATACTTTTTTGGTAACGACGTCAAAATTATTATCAACTGTGGTGTGGAAGTAGACATGCTTATTTTGTAGTTGAGCTGCGGATGTGGCATACTAATATTTTCTGACAGAAATTTGGGTTAATAACAATATTAAAAAATGTGAGTGAAATTCTACTTCATACATAACTAGAAGTAGGGATTGCAATAAAGTGGGACGGGACATATTTTGATATCTCTTACACATTTTCAGAAAACAAACTAGGTCCTGACCGTGTATACGTACGGATCTTTTCTTTTCTTTTTTACTTAGAGATGATTTTTATTTATAATAATCGAGTATATTAACTTTGGTTTTTAGGTAGGTTTATTAGTTAATAATATTTTATTATTTGTAAAAAGTAAAATATTCCTGTAATAAATTCGAGATATTTTTGTAGTATTTGAAAAAAAAAATTGGGTTTTTGTAAAAGTTAAGTTATCAAATCTAATAAATGCTTTTTTCAAAATACGTTTAAGGAGTCTATGATTCTGGCAATCTAGTTTGATCGCAACAAATGCACCCTTGTTTCGAAAAACAGAGATGTTTCCTTCTTTTTCATCCACCGGTAAATATAGTTTCAAAAATCTCTTCCAAAATTCGATTATGTTACTTCATCCTGGTGAGGTAAGGTTAATTGTTCTTCATCCTGCTTGCGTGATTGATTCGTATTTTTTGTTTGTGTAGATCTTTTCGTTCTTTGATTTCACTCAGTATATTCGAGTGATATTTTTTTTGTTAATTTATTTAGGAATATCTTTCCTTCGAAGAAGGTTTTATGATTGAATGGGGATCTAAGTTGTCACTTGGAACTAATTAGTTTACCGATCCAATAGGGAATGTATTTCATATGGATTTTGAAGAAAAGTTAATTAGGAACAGATTGTTTCGTATATCGGCTGATTTTGAAGATTTATATAATTTGGACGACGTGCATTATATATGTACTCTGTTTTGTGGAGATCGTTATTTCCGAGTAAGGATTTTTAATTTGGGTTGGGATGAAATTCGATATCCTGGTTTAGCCAGTGCTGTTGTTGTTGAGGATTATATACTTGTATCCGTACCCGTACATGCTTCCTCACCGATTCAAAATCAATTAATTAATTTTATAAAATAATATAAAATTATGGTAAAAGAAACATAATATAGTCAAATATTCAATATTAAAAGGAGACTTGTTTCTTCAATTTCAAATATTTAGAAAGAAATTATAATTGTATACATTTCAAATTAAAATACCAAATAAAATTTCATGAGAACAAAAACATTTATTAAATTTACAAATGTTAATGAAACCTAGTTAATAAAATTTAAAAATATTTTTCAAAAAATATAAAAAGAAAATAAATATTTAAATTAAAAAATATTTTAAATGTTTGTTTACTTCAATTTTTTAAAATTCTAAAAGTAATAATACATCACTTTATCAAAATCACACAAAATTTAAAGATTTAAAAACAATAGAATTTTAGTATATATCTTTCATCTTTTGAGCTTCAATATATGTTGAATGGTGATAAAAAAAATTCATGACAATTACATTAAATTATTATATTATAGTAAATAAAATTTATTTATACAATTAGAGTGATAAAATTACATATATGATAGTGAATTAGAAAATAAAAATAATTATATAAAAAATAGAAAAATAGTGTTCTACATGATAAAAAAAATAACAAATAAAAATATTAAAAAAATTATCAAATGTGTCTTAGAAACAATTTGAGAGACCATTGAATGAAATCGTACAAAGAAAAATGATAAAATTAAAATTGTTTTAGCAATGGTAAGAGATAACGAAAATTGTTTTAACGAAATAAAAAAGTTCTTCAAATGAAAATAATAATAATAATAATATAATAAAGAAGATAAATTTTTTATATAACCTAATAAATGAAAGGTTTATGTTATTGAACATTTAAATTGACAGAGTTAAACATTTTCATGTGAAAAGAAAAATATACAATAAATAAAAATATTAAAACAAAGTACAAATATTCAAATGTGAGACAAAAAATATTTAATTGACATACATCATTTAAACATAATTGTGTGAAACATATGATAAGACGAAAAATATCTTTGGAGATGCGAAAAAATTTCATGACAAACCAAACAATTAGAAGAAATAAAAGATAAAAAGTGTGTAGTGTGTGTGTGTGTGTGTATATATATATATATATATATATATATATATATATATATATATATATATATGTGTGTGTGTGTGTGTGTGTGTGTGTGTGTGTGTGTGTGTAAGGTTACTTAATAAACTATAAGTATTTTTATAATTTAAACGGGGACCAAAATAATTCGGGGACGGGTATTATGGAGAGTATAGAGACGGGGATAGGCAGATATGTACATCCTCATCCTCATATGCATACTGAATTGAAAAAGTTGGGTATTCCCCATACTCACACCCAATCAATGTGGGAATTCTCCATTAAAACGGGGATGAATTCGAACAATTCCCACGTGGCGGATTTATTTGTCATCCCTATACACAATGCCTCCATACTTTTAGGGTTGCACCTCAATTCACCATTATCACAATCCCATTACACCACACTCTCTTGAATCCTTCATCAAGAAATACTTCCATTATTCACCTTCATTTTTTATATCCACGCCATTCCTCTCCATCAATTCACACATAAAATCACATAGAAGAGCCCTTCATCCACGCTTAGTGGCACTCCATTATCCTCTCTAATAAACTCCATGGTTCATCAGACACCATCACTCATCACTAAACTGAACACCAACAATCTTAAATTCCTCTTCATGCGATCCAAAAGAAAACCCATATGAACTATTACGGAAAACTCCATTGACTGCCATCATTCCCATGAAGAAGGACTTCAACACCCCAATTGACAACTTTTGCATTGCCATAAAGCTCCAAACTTAACTTAAACTCAAGGTCTTTCTAAAAATTTGTGAAAGAAAAGAAAGAAATTGGATCAAAAACTTGGATTTTGAGGAAGACGAAGGCGACAAAGTGGTGGGAAATTGAAAATGGTGCCATAATTTAAGTGGATATGAGCTAAAAATCTGCAAGGGTACGACATTGGCTCAGTGGTTGAGCAAGGAAGAAGCCATGGGTGTTTGGCTTTGGTGTCAGTTGTATAATGAGGAAGAAGAAAGCGGGGAATGTGCGTGAAAAGAAAAAAAGGTTGATTGAGATGCAAGATGGACACATCATTTATTAGGGCAAACATCTTCTCTTCATAAAGTGAAAAAAGTTGACACGTAACAACTGCTTTTGCATATCAAATTTAAAAAATTAGACATGTATATGTTGCACTTTGTCACATCACCACCCTCCTAACGTCATTTTTTGAAGATCTATTGGAAAGGACTTTATTGAAGCGTTTTAACAAAATTTAGGACTCAATTGAAACAATTAAAACTTTCCAACCAAACTTAAAACTAAGCGAATAATTAAGCCTTTTTTAATTAAATATATTTGAAGTTAATTAGTTCACGTGAAATCAGTTTGGGAAGTAATAATTGTTATCATTATTCAATTGAATCGACAAATGTGTATTCATGATTAAGAACTAGAATCCATGCCATTATCAAGTGTTTTCTTTTGTCTCCAATCAAACATGAAAGAATGATTTATGATAATATTGACCTTAACAAATTATAAATTAGATCTAAGAAAAAAATGCATTTTTTATAATTAATTTAACTTATTTGTTGTTATTTAATTAGATTAGGTTGATTCAATGACTTCATAAGTATCGAAAAATATTGAATTTTAAGTATATAAATATGGTTAACTAATTTAGATCCTCAAGTTAAATTGTGAAGCTCAATCATAAATCAATGAAGAAAGATAGGAATAATTTAAGTTTTGTTTATTTAAATATAATAGATGTGTTGTATATAGGATAATGACCTCTTATTCTTAAAGGTGTACTGGATATAAATATAATAAATTTGGATTATGTTAGATTGGTCAGGTTAGATCCGAATCTGATCTAACTCGACCATTGTTCATCCCTAATTTCATGTAATAGATTTTTATAAATAAGGGTGCCTAAGTTGTTAGAAAAGTATTCGTTTAAGCATAGATATGTTAAAATGAGTTATAACTCGTAAGTCAACCAAAATCGATCTTGTGAGTCGGGTTTGAGTTGTGATAGGTTGGAAAAATTCATTTTTTTTTTAAAATGCAGGTCAAATTAAACCTTACTCACTTAACCACAAGTTAAATGAGTTTGATTTGGGTTGAAGGTGGGTTTACCCGTAACCCACGAACAACGATCCTTTATTAGCTTTTTACCATTTTTTTCATAAGTTTTTTATTATAATTATTTACTACTTCTAATTATGTAGGTTGACAATTTGATATTTTAAAATACTATAATGACGTTCAATAATGTTTTAATATTTTGGATGTTTAATTTATTTGTTTGCCAAATTACATAGGTTAACACTTTAATTTTCAACTACTATCTTTATAATAATGTTTGGTGAAATAGGTGAACACTTTAATTGTATTGCTATACAAAAATGAATTGAGTCAATCTACTATGATTATACTATGATAAATATATAAAAAATAAAAAAATATAGTGAGTCAACCCACTAACTCACTAATGCATGGTAGTTTGAATCAGGTTACAAAATTTTAGGTACACCAAAAAGTGAGTTAAGTTTGAGTTGACTTAGTTTTAGTTCAACCTGTGGTGAGCTAACCCATGTGAATCAGGCTAACTCACTTTGACACCCCTACTAAAGCCCATAAGAACTTCCTTATTGGATCTATGATCTTTCTTATCATTATCTAAATGATAATATGTTGGGCAACGTTCTAACTTACCATTTTTCACTTGATAATTATTTGATCTAGTACTTTTTATCCAAACATGAACGAAACAACATACACATTGCTCTTTCAAATGAGGCTTTGTTAAATATTTTCAGTTATCTCATTCTATCGTGGAGTATGACGGGCAATGTCTTGCCTTACAATGCGTTTATTTTTATAAATGTTTTCATTGTCCTTAGAGCAAAGTTTTGATCCATTGTTTGACCTCAAACATCAAACCCTCTTATGAATATAATTAAGCATAAAAGTAGACCAATGTTTGAAGCAAACATAAGCTTCAAATTTCTACTTTATTGTGAAGATCCAAATCATCCATGAATAATCATCACCGATAGAAAGGAAAATCTAATGTTTTTCAACTAGAGCTGTCAAAATGGGTTAAAACCTGTGAGCCAACCCGTCCTACCATGGGTTTGGGCCGGGTTAGGTTGAAATTCTTTTATAAGTTTTAATAAGGGTTGATTTTTGACCTGGATCACTTAGAACTCGACTCACTCGGGTTGAACCCGTGGTGAACCGGGTTGGTGAGCCAACCCGTAAATAAAGAGTTACACAAGTATTTTTTGTTAAGTTGGACTTTGCATTTAAGTCAAGTTAGGTTGTTTTTTTTAGTCAACACATAGATAATTTGGTATTTTTGTAATTTTAGTTTGTATTTGGATTGTATTTAAGTTTATTTAGATTTTAATTATAATTATAATTTAGTTTTGACTAAAAAAAATTTAAAAAAATTGTATTTTTTTTAATTAAGTAAGCCTGTGAGCCAACCCGTTTAACCCATCAACCTGTTGTGGGCCGGATCAGGTTCAAATTTTTTTGGCTCGCTAATAAGTGATCTGGGTTGGGTTGGCTTACTAAGTGATCAACCCGTGGCGGGTCGAGCTAGGCCAGGCCATGTTACCCGTTTTGACAGCTCTACTTTCAATGATGAAATTTTGGAAGAACTCTAGCAATTAGAATGAACATAATTTAATGTGATCTTCATGTTATGTATTGCCTTTGGAAAATACTTTCTATGTTTCTTGTCACATGGTGCTTGGCTAATAATGTACGTTCATCCAAAACTACCATCCATTTCTCACCTAAGTGATTCATAAATAAATGTTACACAATACTATCAAATGCAAAAGGAGACAAACAATGTGGAAATTATCATAATGTAACTTGCCATAGTGGAACCTTTTAGGATATATGAATTCTTAACCTTGTTCCCATGCATTACCACAACCTTCAACTTCCCCAACACTCACATCGCCAACTTTAACATTGCACTTGAACCTTTTAGCATGCAATACACCCATTAAAACAAGGTTTTTCATCAATTATGAAATATGATGAACGTTTGATAATTTCCTTAGTATTTTATCATGCATTCGAATTTTGACAAATCGATGCCTATGAATTTGTAAGTATTATCATTGTTCATCAAAACATTTACCACAAACATCTTCTCATGTGTGTCAAACCAATTCCTCTTTGGGCACATATGTAAAGTACAACTAATGTTCAAAAGATGCTAAATCAGTCAAAAAATATTTGACCATTCTTCTGGGAAAATATTTCTTCCACTAACCTAATTTTTTACCTTAATTGTAGATGTCCCTTTTGATTGATTTTGTCCTTCCTTATCTTCTTGTTTTTCTACCATTGGACAACAATAAGCATTGTTAACCTTGACGAACCAACTTCATCACCATCCTTAACAATCCTATGTTGAAATTTTCTATCACAAACGCAAATCTTCATTCATACTAAAAAAAGTTAACAAAATTCTCAAACAAAGGGAAAGCCATAATGGAAGGATCATTGCAAGATCTTTATCTTCCATCTTGATCTCTTTAATCCATTAAGTTCATCTCATCAATGTGTTCATTCAAAAATTAATTGTCTTTTATATGAAGTCTAAATAGTCAATTATTGTTAAGCAACTTATTATAAAAAAAATTGGTCACAAAGTATTTATGAAGAGTTAAACACAATCTATAAGTAGATTTGTCTTTCACAATCCTATAAAGAATTTCATTTGAGAGTCAAGAATTAGGGAATAAATCTTCTCATGAATTCTCAAAACAATCTCCTTTAGATGTGTCATTTTGTTTGAGAGAAGTATTTAAAATTCATATTCTTTCAACAAAGCACCCATCTTCATGCACCACAAATTGAGACTATTGTTTTTTTTATACTTCTTAATTGAATGTGTTGAATATCTTCTTAAAAGTTTTCATGAATATGTTCTACATGGCAAAATAAGAAAGAATTAAAAAAAGAAGAAGAAGATATTGATAAAGGACAATCCCCTTTTTGTTTAAAATACACTAAAAAATTATTATGATATTTTTAATAAATAAAAATATATTATAAGTATCATAGCTAGGATACAATCGAACTTCAAAATAATTAAAAATACAATATTCATATATATATATATATATATATATATATATATATATATACTAGTTGTTAATTAATTTGTCAATATGCATAATTATATTTATATTTAGTAAGTGACTTTGATTGATTTTTTTTTAATTTTCAATCTATGTAAGAAAGATTAAGAAAAAAAAAATCTAAATAAGAAAATAAATTTCTCTTTAAATCAATCTTTGGGTTTTTCAAATTGCTTCAGTCTTTAACCTCCCAGATCTTGTAATTCACCAACTATTTGTTCTGTTCGATTTTCTTAATAATTTAATAAACTTTAATTTCAAAGCCTCACACACCAATAATTCCGTCACTTTAATTTTCTTTAATTAGTTGCGATCTTAGTTGGTTCGCCTCAATATAAATTTCACGAACTCCAACTTTAAACGGCTTCACCGGTCAACTACTTTAGAATATGCCAATACAAACCATTCTTTTCTTTTCAGAACTTTTTTATTACTGCTTTTAGATATATACATTTATTGGGGGTAAAAATCAGCTAGTTATGTGAGAGCAACCATAAATAAAATTAAAAAAATATATAATTAAAATTAAAATACTTAATTTTTGTGTAACGTTAAAATTCCAATAGATTTTTCAACTAAAACCAAATTAAATAACTTCATATTAACCTGAGGATGTAGCCATCAAACAAATTATAAAAATTTGATATGAGAATCATAGTTATTAAAATAAACATAAAAATTTCAGTCAGGTTGCAATCGGACAATAATTATGATAACATTTTTTTTTTATTTACTATCACTAATATTATAATTATAATTATAATAATATAATTGATGAAAAGAAAGTAGGAGAATTTAGTGATGTGAAAATAAAATTGGCAGACAACACGAGAATAAGAACATTGGAGTTACCGTCAAATATAGAGAAACAACATTGGAGTTTCCTCAAATCCAATCCGTAATCGCTCGCTGCCGAAGATCATTGTTTGCCCGTCTCGCTCTCTGCGATGCATTCATTTCTTTCTTCTTCTTCACAGCTTCATTTATATACTACAAAGCCATAATCTCAACACATTTATTTACGCATATTCCCTTGTTGCTGTTCCACACATATACTTGCTTCTTCTTCTTCTTCGTGTTGTTGTAAATGGCGAATGCATCTGGGTTCTTCACGCCTTCGGTTCCCCACTTCAGAGTCAGGGTTCGGCCACTCGCTACTGCCAATGGATTCTCCGCCAAAGTTGTTTGCTTTGGAAATATCGAAGGAGCTGAAAATCGTGCTACTTCCAAATCTTCGACACCCAGGTCGATTTTTGCTCTCTGCTTGATCTATTTCGGTTAAAGTTTCGATTTTGAATCACACCCAACTCGGTTTTCTTTACCATCTGTAGAGGCTAGCACCATTGTGACTTTGAAACCTTGGTTCTAGTTCTAGGTTTGTTATTGCTATTTGGGATCACAATAATTCGTTTGTTTGTTTTTCCTATCATTCGTATAATTGAAGTGTGCAGGCTTGTCAGCAAAGGGTGCAAGTTAGTCGGATGTGGCTCTGCTGTGCCAGCTCTTGAGATTTCTAACGATGAACTTTCGCAAATTGTTGATACTTCTGATGAATGGATATCTGTTCGAACCGGGATTCGTAGACGACGGGTTCTTTCAGGTTAGTCATTGGCAATGGCGTTAGTGGTTAGTCCAATGTTTCATTCTGGTTCTATGAACAGATAGGTTGGTACAGGGGTTAGGATTTGATTAGATTACACTGCCTGCTTTGCTTGCAATTGAAAGTGCTGCATGCAAGTTGTGTGCTTGGTTGTACTTTAAAAAACATGTGCTCACTACTTTATTGTAGTTGTTTGTTTTTTGATCTAATGAATTAAAATGGGAAGCCTAGGGATTTCAATACTTCAATCGTATGGCTTGCAAAATCATGGAGAAGACTGCTGTTTCAGCGATGTTGTGACTCATACTTTTACTTAGGATTAGAACAATCACACTTTTGGGGGCGGGGGAGTTAATGTTGCTGCTTCAATAGTGGCTTGCTTTAGTCTTTGTTATGACTTCTGTGGTTCATTACTACGCGATGAATCGATTATGAACACGTGGTACTTTTAACGTCAGCCAGTTTCATACCATTTATTAGGTGTTGGAATTGTTTGTTAACCAAAAACCAGCTTAGTTGTTGAATTCCTAATATCAGACAGACCATTGTTGCAATGAATCTTTGTGTGGTTGGTTGATGATCATCAAATCCAAAGTGGTGTGGTGCAACTGTTTTGTCCTCTTGTCACAACTAGCATTTCATAAACAATTGTTATAATTAGCGGTTCATAAACTGCCAATTTAATAGACTTAGAAAATGGACTTCTTGATAGGATACCATCTTCTTAACACAATAATTTAGTTCAATTCCAAACAACGTCAAGGCCAAGATCCATGATAAGGAGGCTATTCCCCAAAACCAACAGAGGTTGATCTTCACTGGGCGCCAACTTTAGGATGGGAAGACCCTTGCTGACTATAAGATTCAGAAGGAGTACCGTGTCCTTCATCTCAAAGGAGGAATGTAGATTGCCATTTAAGACTCTGATGGATAAGACCAGAGCTCTCTGACACCATTCACAATGTGAAAGGGAAAATTCAGGGTAAGGAGGGCATCCCACCAGACCAACAGAGGTTGATCGTTAAAGGAAGTAGTTGGAGGATGGTAGGACCCTTGCTGATTGTGATATATAGAAGGAGTCAACCCTTCATGTTGTCCCACATTTCCATGGGTGCTTTTAAGTTGGGGTGATCTGTGTGTGATGTGAGATGGTTCCCGAACATTTAAAAGATCATGATGTGAATTAAATAAATTTGGTTTGTGTTGGGTTGTATTGTCTCATTAATATTGGAGCAAGGATTGAATTAGACTGAAAGTTAATTTTCTAAGATGATATCAAAATCTATCCTAATGAGGTTTGTTTGATCTATTGTGTCATTTGCTATTGGGTTATTATCAAACCACCCATATATATCTAGTATCATGCTCGAAAGTTCAGTCTTCTACATGAGGGTGTGTGTTGGAGACCTGACATCGAATAGAGATATGATTAAATTATAATATATAAGTGAGTATAAACCTTACCTCACAAATGAATTTTGTGAGGTTGAATTAATTTTAAGTCCTTTTTCTTAGAAAGTACCATTTTTTCAAAAGATAACAAAAAGTATGCATGGCTTCCAGCCTCATCAAGAGGAATTGTTTAAATCTTTGGTGGATCATGGAATTTAGAATTTTGATTCAAATGAACTACTGCTTCTAAATTTGCTAAATAGGATACGTATGTTGACAAGAGTAAAAATCACAACAAAAGTAAATGCTTTCTAAATATGGAAAACAAACAAACAAGGTCAGTCCATCTCTGCTAAGCTATAGCTGTAAGAACATATTTTTGTCAAGAAGTCAGGGCAAACCTACCAAATAACTTAGTCTCTTAAAAAGTAACAGTAACTAAGAGGTACCTTTTCCCCTTATCCATCACAATGAAGAGTTAAGCTAACCAGTATCCGTGATATACACAATCCAGCTGTGCTTAGGGGAGACAATCTAGTATTCTTAGCCACTCTGAGGAAATCCGTGGAAATTGAGTCATCAAATCATTTTAATGCAATTTCTGTTGTAGAATCATAAATAACTTATCCAATATACATTCAACATAAATCTAACAATACAAGAGTATTCAGACACCAAATGCAAACATATTTGAGCGATCCATCCCATAGTGCATTCATCATACCTGATCTAACATGATGAGCAGGGGACTTTTGAAGAAACCTTCATCATTACAAAATCTATCTGCCTTGCCCTTATCTTTTCTCTCTGATTTTCTGTTTACTTGGAAGGTGGAGAAGGGAAGAACTAAAATGAAACGGAGGGAAGGTCCATCTCCTCCTTCGTAATCCTAACAACATCCTCCATATCTTGCTGCAGCTCTGGAAGCAAGTGAATTCCAAGTTGATGAGCATGCTTGCTTGGTCCTTCTTGTAATCTTCTTTCAAGTTCATCTGCTAGTTCTATAATGTTGCAGATTGACCCCAATGTTTATACCAACTTAATAAGTTACCTTTCTCTAGTATCGTGGGCGATGCAAGAATATGTTTTAGACTCCTGCCTGACACAATGACATGGACCTTAACACAATAATAAGAACTAAAACTCCAAAACTATACATATCTCCCATCATATTTCGGTGCCACATAACTTGGTGTCTCTCTCATGCTAGTTGTTCTGCGGAGCTTGTGGCTGAAAAGATCTCTACTTCTCCTGTCACTTTTCGATGAGTACTTTCTTCTTCCAGTCTCTTGTAGCTGAACTCCCCATCTTGATCACTCTCATTATCACCCTTGATAGAGAGACAAATGTTGCCAATATTGAAGAATTTACTGAAGTGTCGGGATTGAAGTTTAAAACAGACCCAATAGAACCATAGTGAAGCCCATATGTTATAGAGATTAAGTTTTGTATGATTCTTAGTTTGCTAACTTTGTTTTACATAGGCATTCAGTTATTTTGTTCCTCCTTTTATGGGTGATGTATTGAACTGTTATATAAGCCTTGAACAGACATGAAGGGGAGAGAAAAATATCAATAAATTTCAATTCTGTTTTTGGAGGTTCCTTACAACCCTCCTCTCCACACTTGTTATGTCTGCTAAGTTTAAACCTTGTACCCAAATAAGAAATGGAGCACTACCAAGCCTTTCTACGTAGTCTTTATCTACATAATTTTTTTAGTTCCATCTATTCTCAACCTCTAGTTCAAATGAGGACTACTGCAATCAGCTGTTTGGCATATATAGTTGGAAACGAAAACAAAATCTTAGTAAGTGGGTTTGTGGCAACTCAACCTCACAAAATTGACTTGTAAGATGAGAATGGTACTCCAATTATATATTATAATTCGACCTTATTCCTAGTCGATGTTGGATCTTTAACACATCCTCCACATCTAAGAATAAATATGAGATTAAATATTTATGAGTGATCTAACAGGAGGAGTCCGATAACATCACAATAGCACCAAAGAACTTGACTAGGATAGGCTCTGAATGACTCTGATACCATCTTAGTAAGTGAGCTTATGTCTAATTCAGCCTCACAAACCAACTTATGTTGAGAACCGCACCTAACTTATATATTATAATTCGGCCTTATTACTAGTCCATATGAAATTTCCAACATATACTCATATAACAATTTCTACATTGTAACCAAAAAGGGTCATAAAAAATTGTGATCCCGAGAATCTGAAGCTCATTTTGGGGCTCTCTTACAACATGTTTAACAGCAACCAAGTTGCCATCTTTAAGTATTTGGTTGGGATCCAAGTTGCCTTTGATTAAAGAGGAAGTTTTGAAGTAAAATGATTGGTTTGGATCACTTAGATGAGGGAGGGAAAAGGAAAGGGATACTAAATACAACTGAAAGTATGATACTGTTTGTACTTGGGGGATCTTTACATTATTATTATTATTATTATTATTATTATTATTATTAGGCATTACTGATGTTGGTTGAATTGTTGAAACATGAAGATGGGATGAGACTGGAGAGGTTTTCTTTAATGTGCTATTATTTTGTCTCATATGCCATCACTATACCACATGCACTTTAGGCTAGTCACATGCAGATTGCAATGACATTAGACCCATCTTTCATTCTAGTGTAGTTGCTATAAACAGATGATAGGTACAGTTCAGTGGTTAGAATTTAATTTGATAACTTCGCTGCTCTCAACTTAGTCTCTTTATGATAAATTGGCCAGGCAAAGTTTAGCATCTCAAGAGGGTGAAGCTTCAATTTATGTTGCTTTGCCTTCTGCATAAATCCAATTCTTGCTTTCAAAAGATAATCCTGTCGAAACTTGCTTAGTTTTGGAAGATTTATAGTATATTGATATGCTTGCTTTCTGTTGCTTGTTGCTGTGCTTGCAGGCAAAGATAACTTGACAACTTTAGCAGTAGAGGCAGCTAGGAAAGCACTTGAGATGGCAAAGGTAGACTCTGATGATCTTGACCTAATATTGATGTGCACATCAACGCCAGAGGATCTTTTTGGTAGTGCTCCACAGGTAGGAGTTAAGATGTATTGTATCGAAAATAATTCTTTACATTCTGCTATCATCTTTATCCTTTTGCTTGTAATTTCTATGTGTGTGTCTGTACATTGGCACATGTTAAGGGATTAGTGGCATATTTGAGCAATTATGATGCTGCAGAATTGTTCTGGAAATGATTTTATGTTATTATTGTACTCGTCTCTCCAAGATGGGTGTCTTCTTTTCTTTTATGGAACCTCTCCTATAATTTTATTGTCGTTACAACTTGCAGATTTCAAAACAACTTGGCTGCAAAACAAATCCATTGTCTTATGACATTACAGCTGCATGTAGTGGATTTGTGTTGGGTTTAATATCAGCTGCTTGTCACATTAGGGGTATGAATTGGTTGTTTTTGTTGGCTTAATCATTCCTAAATATGGTGAAAATAACCATTGCCCTTTATTGTGTGAATGCAGGAGGGGGATTTAATAATGTTCTAGTTATTGGAGCAGACGCTCTTTCACGATATGTTGATTGGACTGACAGAGGGACTTGTATTCTTTTTGGGGATGCTGCTGGTGCTGTACTGCTACAGGTAATTGTATATCTTCGTGGTATTTTCGAAAGTTGTGGCAAATGTCAGTTAGAAATTTGGATCTTGTTTCTTGGTTATTACACTTAGCTTTGTTGCTTATGTTTGTCTTATCTTTATTCAAGATAAATACTAGTTTTTAGAATCTTTTTAAAAATTTACGCCTTTGCTCTGTACAATCATTACATTGCAGGGCTGCAACAGTGAAGAAGATGGTTTATTTGGTTTTGATTTGCATAGTGATGGCAATGGTCAGAGGTTTGTGCTTCTCACATTACTCTCGAGTGATTTTCTATCTTCCTCTAAGCTATGTAATCAAGCACAAACTCTTCCTTGGTTTAGGCACTTGAATGCTGCCATCAGAGAAAACGAGTCAGATAATGCATTGGATTCAAACGGTTCTGTGCTTGGAAGCTTTCCTCCGAAGCCATCCTCATATTCATGCATTCAAATGAACGGCAAAGAGGTCTTTCGCTTTGCTGTGCGATGTGTACCACAGTCAATTGAATATGCCCTTGAAAAGGCTGGTCTTCCTGCATCTAGCATCGATTGGCTAATTCTCCATCAGGTACGCCGAAATTATCTATAAAATAAATACTTGAATAAGTTTTTAGTCCTGAACTTTAATGTAAAATCAAAATTTGTTAGTGTCTGAAACTTTGATACATTTTGGTTTCAAACTTTAAAAATAAATGAATATAGTTCTTTAAGACGATGTTACATTCGCGACTTCCTTGATAATAAGTGCAGGCAAACCAGAGGATCATTGATGCAGTTGCCACTCGGTTAGAACTCCCCTCAGAACGGGTGATATCAAATTTGGCTAACTATGGAAACACAAGTGCAGCTTCCATTCCCTTGGCTTTAGATGAAGCAGTTCGAAGTGGTAAGGTTCAGCCAGGCCACACCATTGCAACCGCCGGCTTCGGCGCCGGTCTTACTTGGGGTTCGGCGATTGTTCGTTGGTGCTGAATGCTTTTCTTTCACATTCTTACACATTTGTAGAACATGAGTTCTGGGGAATTTAGCAAAGGATAGATATCATTAACATTTTCTCATCAATTTATTTTGTCTTTTACTTTTTACATTCTCCTTGGTGTAATTTTTTTCTCAACTACCAATTTTTCTTTTACCAAGGCATGTATTTGTCATTCAGATTTATTTTAAACGAGGCTCACTATTTATGTTTCTCAATGGTACTAAGTTTTTCAAACAATTTTTTGTAGTTTCTATACTGTTTTTTGTGATTCCAATATTATTAAATCATTTAACAAAATACATAATAACTTTTCCAAAAACAGAATGAACAGAAATTATGCCTAAGTTGACATCAATCGTCAACTTATGAAAACATGCAACTTGCTAAAAGGCCTGCCATTTTCATTCAAGAAACTCAAGAAATATAGTTAATATCTTCATTTTATTCAAGAAAAAGTTTCCACTATTTCATTGATAGAAATTGAACACGTTAATTTAAATGTTTGCAACAATTGGACCATTCATCATTGTCATAAATCGTTATCCTCGTTTAAATAAGAAAAAAAGAAAAACATAAACCAAAAGGGACTTAACAAATTTAATGAAGGTACAGTGACCGATTTAGTTGTTAGTTGACAGTTACTGCACATGACGTAGAAGCTCTTTTCTTTTTTATTATTATGGAATTTCCCTAATTCGCTAACTGTGGTAATGGAACTGTGATTAGCTCAATAAAATTTTATATCATACGATTTTTTTTTTTCAATACATAAATCATTCTTATGTAATGTGTGCAGGCAAAATACCTTATTATTTGGATCCAGAATCTTATCTATTTTCAAATAGAGTAATACTTTGGGTTTAATATAAAATTGTATTTTTTTTTTTCTGTTTTGGGTTATCCTTTTCTTTTCAGTTCCTTTATAATATATATATATATATATTAATCTTCTCATCACATCTTTCATTTTACAATATGCTTAATTTGTTAGGTATTTAAGTGTGAATCTAAGTCTCACATTGACCAGAAATGAAAAAGTAGAGCACTATATAAGAATCAAGGTCCATAAACCCATTGTCTTAAGGTTTTAGGTTGAGAGTGATGTCAATGTCTTATGTGATTGGACTCAGATATCATTGGTATTGTATCTCCTCCAGTGATACCACTCCTTAAAAACCTAACATAATTGGTGGAAAAAATCCAATAATGTATAATATAAATTCTTGTGTTTGGTCGGAGGAAAAATACAAGAAAAGTCAACTTGAAGAGACAAATTTTAAAGTTTTGTTCCATTAACTTTTTTCCTTTTTTCAATTCAAATGTATGTTTTGTCGTATCTTATGCTCCAGCTAGTATCAATAATTTTTGTTGAAGAAATAAGACATGAGAGCTTAGAAGATAAGATATAATTAATAGTGGCATGATACTTGTCGACCTCCAGAAACATTGAAGTGTGTGAAATTAGGAGCTTGAAAATGAACATGAGAACGATTTTCTCCTTCTAGAACTTTTTTTCTTCGTATGAATATGGACACATTTATTTATAATTAACTATTAAATGTTTCATTTTAATTTGAGATATATAAAACTTCAACTCAACATTTTAATTTAAGATATATAGCTCTTTTAATTATTTAAGATACTACCCACCCAATTCTTCGTCCTCCTTAAATAATACATTTGTGTAGAAATTATGAATTGTTTTCATAAACTATCTCGAAGAGTTTATTGAAATTTCTTTTAAGAAAATTTGGAAACATATCATAATCATTTTCATAAATTTTCTGAAACACCCACAAAAATATCTATATATGATAAAATAAATGAGTATAAACTGCAAATAAAATAAGTGTTGGAAAGACATTATGCCTCGTACATATATTTCATGTGAAAGTGATATTACGAATTAAAATTGAATGTAGTTGAGGACTTGTTTGGGGCACTTCACTGTGGGACACTTCTGACATTTGCCTCACTGGCATACTCAATATCTTCCATTACGTGTTTTGTTGTGTAATTATTCTTTTGTATAATAATCATATGAGAATAATACTTATTGATATATTTTACATTTAATTAAATAAAAAATATTATCTTTTCAATAGTTAAAATAATTTAAGTGAATTTAATAAAATTAAACTTTTTGTATTGAAGTTATACTTTTTTTATTACTCTAAAAAGGAAATATATACTTAAACGATAATCTTTTCCGGTTAAAATTTAGTTAGACTTAACCTCAAGGATGAATAAAAGAAGACGAAAATAAATTAAACACTATATAAGAATAAAGACCCATAACAACATTGCCTTAAGGTTTTGGTGTAAAAGTGGTGTCTAAGGTCTTATATGTGTAAGACTAATGTTATATAACCATATAGAACCATAATGACCATGACTATAAACCATATATGAAAAAATATAACCTATCAGTGGTATCAGAGCCGATGGTTCGGAGTGACTGACCGCATAACCATAACCAAAGGGGTCACTCATACACACCTGAAGGGAAATATACCATATGAAAAAAAGA
>Ga0214543_1003547_pt1 | contig 30172 bp, 7 predicted proteins | sample CNSS2metaG_FD_160094 | JGI IMG/M metagenome (GOLD analysis project Ga0214543, IMG submission 160094) | Root nodule microbial communities from cowpea collected in UCLA plant growth center, Los Angeles, California, USA - CNSS2 | ecosystem: Host-associated > Plants > Roots > Nodule | place: USA... | reverse complement strand
ATATATAATAATATTATAATATATATATATATATATATATATCATAACATTTAATGAAACCATACGTGCCATGATAAAAAACTTTAAAGAAAAAAAAATCTCAAGAATATTTTTTATTTTTCTTTCAATGTGTTTCATTTCATTTATATTTATGGTATTTCAATTCCATTTATTTATCATTATATACCTTTAACTTTAAAAAAATTAATCTTATAACATTATTTTATTTTATTTTTTATATTTAAATGTTTCATTATTAAATATTATTTAAAATATTTTAAAATTATTTTCTTAATATAATAACTTGAATCTATTATACTTTAATAAATATAAATATACAATAAACGTTTATGTCAAATAACTCTTTTATCTCAATTAAATTTTTATTAATTATAAATCTATATTTTTAATTTAAAGCAGAATTTTCCAACTAACTTTTTACTTTTTACCAATAATAATAAATTTTAATTTTGTATTAACATAGTGTATATTTTAATATTTAATAAATAATTAAATTATAATTAATAAAATTTGAAACTATTACTTTATTTTTTTTTAAATTGGGCTTTCTAATGAATTTTTTAAATATTTCATTTTTTTGTGATGAAGAATTAAAATGCAATATAATTTTTTTCCTTCTTTATATCAATCATTATGAATAATAATAATTTATACTAAAAAATAAATTAAATAACGTCAATGAATATCGATTTACATTAAATGCTTTATTTTATTATTATTTATGTTTTTTAATTTAATTCAATATTTTAAAATATTTTTATTCATTAAATCCTTATTTTTCAGATTTGGAAAAAAGAAAAATCAAATCGAAACTCGGTTTTGAGATAACTGAATTTCGACCTATGAAACCGAATTCTAAACCCGTCAACTTTGATGAGTAAAATAGAATTGAGTTTAATTAGGTAAGTTAATTTTTTTTTTAAATATTTCAGAAAAAAAAAATCTAAAAATCACAATTCAGTCCCGCATTCAGATTGTTAAAACCCGCAGCGGGCTGCTACCACCGTACCTGTTAGGGTTTTGTTAAAAGAAGTCGAAAGGCGTTGCGACGGTGAACGCAGCAGCAACTAGGGTTTGTGTGTTGGGAATGGAGGAAGAGCATGCATCCCAGGTGGGTCGGTCTCTGATCAAGCAGCTTGCGTGCTGCAACAAAACCACCAGAGAGAAAACCCTTCGCCTCCTCCTCAAATCGTGGCTTCCTTCGCAGTCCCAACCCCTCTCAAACGACGACGCCAAGAAGCTATGGAAGGGTCTTTTCTACTGCATGTGGCACTCCGACAAGCCCCTCGTCCAAGCCGACCTCGTCGATCGCTTGTCGTCTCTTCTCCTGTCCCTTCACCTCCCTCTCTCCGTCCAGTACTTTTCCATCTTCCTTCTCACCATGCGCCGCGAGTGGTCCGGAATCGATGCCCTGCGACTCGACAAGTTCTACCTTCTCATCCGCAGGTTCGTCTCCAAGTTCTTCTCTCTACTGAAAACCAATTCTTGGGATCTGCAACTTGTGGAGAGCTTAATGGGTGTTTTCGATGAGGGGACTCTCTCCGCTCAGGAGAATAAGGCCCACGGGAACGGTGTTAATTACCACATTGCCACTGTTTTTCTTGAGGAGCTTCGCCCTTTTCTACCGCTCAAGCAGCAGGTTCTGGAAGTGCTGTTGAAGCCTTTTATTTCCGCTTTGGGGAGGGTCCACGATAAGGTGTTGGTGGGGAAGATTAGGTCTGGGGTGTTTGATTTGTTGCTTAAGAATGGGAAGGCGTTGTTGGGGGTTAAGAAGAGCGGGGGCGAGGTTGTTGACTCTAGTGACGAGGTTGTCGTTCTTGGAACTGTTGCCTTGACTATGGGGTTTTCCGGGAGGTTATATGAAATGGGTTCTTCTGCTGAGTGCTGGCAGGGAAATAGGAAGGTGCTGTATGCGCTGCATTCTGAGTTTTTGAAGTTGGAGAAGGAGGCTGTGAAATTGGGGGTTGAGTTTTCGATTCCTGATGTTGTTGATGAAGAGGAAGTGCCAGAATTGGTTCCACTAGGGCCCGCAGAGGTTGTTGGTAATGGTGAGGTGTTGAAAAAGTGTGAGAAGGATAAGGAGGTGAGTGTTAATGGTGGCGAGAGTACGGAGAGGAGGAGGAAGAAGAAGAAGAAGGGTGATTCGTCTGATCTCGCTAGTGCTGAGCAGAGTGGGAAGGAGAATGTGGCTAGTGAGAATGGTGATAATGCTAATGATGGAAACGCGATGGTGTTCAGTGAGACTGTGATTGCTAACCTGCAAAAGCAGTTTGAGAAAGTGGCTGAGGAGACGGGTTTGGATGAAGAAGAAGCTGCGAGTGTGTCTGATTCGCCTGAGGTTGTGTCTCCTACCGGAAAAACTGTGTCTAAGAAGAGGAAGAGGACAAAGAGTTTGAAAGGGAAGGCCTCCCAGGATTCTGCTGATTTGAATGGCGTTGTTGGTAAAGAGAGTGCCGTGGCAAAGAGTGGAGAAAAGAGTGCAAAGAAGGTAAGATTTTCGATGAAAAATAACTTGGTGTGGAAACCACACAGTCCTTTACCTCCTCAGAGTTTGAGGTTGCCTCCCTCTGCGACACCCAGAGGAAGTGCACTCAAAAAGGGTGTGCCTCCTGGTCCCATCAGGGAGATGCCACCTCCTACCAAAAAGCAAAAAATGAAGAAGGCCAGGAAGGCAATTAAAGGTGTTTCTCCATCTGTCAAACGCCTGAAGAAATTAAAACTGCGTGCTGCATGAATGATTTGTTTTCCTGAACCTTGTTAGGGTGTTATGTTTCCATGTCCTGTTTGTCATACAGTTTTAGTTATTGTTATGAAATTTTTGGAAGTTTATTGTGATAATTCATTTCTACTGCATCAATTGAAAAGCAATTTGACTTGTAGTTTTTAAGTGACTGTATTTATCCACAGCTCATTGCTATGATGTGATGAAACAACTTTTAAATGCTTGATGATTGCCTTGTGTGGCTGAAAACGATAATTTTGAGGATATGATTCCTTGAACATTTCCTCAAATTCCTCGCCCTTGAATTGTAGGACTGTCTTCATATAGGAGTTTCAACTAATACTGAGACATCACTGTGCTATATTTGAGAAGTGTGATAGGTTTATTCATTTCAAACCATCACAATGAATCTCTAAAGCTACTTCTTTTAGAACTCAAGCTTTGTTGGTGCCAATTTGTAAGATATTGGTAGCAAGTACTGAATTTGCCTTTCTTTGGATAATGAAAAGAAGGCTTGTGAGTTTTGTATCAGCAGTAGGTGTACCTGCTGATATTTTAAGGTGGATAAGAAGTTGAGAACGATGGTTCATTGTTTTGCACTGTGTTGGAGTCATTAGAGTGATACCTCACTTCTGGTTATTAACAGGCAAGTCTATAGGTTCTTTGACATTGGCGGTGCACGTGCACTGGTACCATGATGACAATCAACCCGTTCACACCTCGCGTGATGTGTTAAGAAAACAGGGGAGGAATACTAGGGCGTTATGGAACTGCGGTACTCAAGCCTCCTGGTGAATTCTGGTGAATTTTTGAGACATTTTTGTGAGTTAATTTTGCTATTCTTTTATATGCTTTTCTAAGTCTGTTTGTGTATATAGTACAGATAGGCCATCGTAGGGAAAAATATATACTTTTTGGGTTTTCGGTGCAATAGAACATGAAGATTTTGACGCAATAAAAGCTTATATCAATTACTTTCGATTCTCTATCGTTGTTCTAGGACTATTGTTTTATATAAAATTCTCAGTGTCGAGCTCAATGACCCCTTTATTCTCGTTTAGTTCGTTGTGTTGGTTTTATGGTGGGTGAAAATAAGATCATGTTTATATGAAACTAGTACTTTTTCTTTTCCATAAAATAAAACTAGTATTTTTTGTTATGTATACCCTCTTGAAGAATTGCAAGTGTTATATTGATTTCATACTCAAAGTAGGAGTATGGATGCTTTCTTTGGGAAAGTCATTCTTTTACATTCGCGTGAAAATTGTTGAATTTCTTTGCGAGTTAATTTAACAGCGTGATGAATATAGAGTTCACCTTCGAATCATATGATTGGATAAGGTTTCGATTTCAAGGGCTATTGTTTTTCGTTTTTCCCTTTTCCGTTTAGGGGTTGGGGTGGGTTGATTAACTTGTGATTGTGATGACAGCTCATTACCGCAAAATGGGTTTCATGGTACTTTATTTTGTTACGGTGCAGAAAATGAATGATCTTGACGCAAGCAAATTGACATCAAAGTGGAGTCACTTTCCAAACATTTAATTCAATTACAGTACCTAATATAAGGTTGTCAATAGTGTATTTTTTTATCCATTTTCAATAATAAGTTGGTATATATTTTTAATAATCTTTTACTACTCGTTTATAATTTTTCTCTTAATAATAAACACTATAAACAAACATTTAGTTAATAATAATACAAATTAATTAAATAATTTTACTTACAAAGCTATCTTGTCATATCTTGTTTTTTTTTTCATTAGAATATGGTTGAATTTATATGTAATGCATTTTATGGAATTGATTTAAATTAGGATACGATGTATTTTGATGAAATTAAATTCTATTTTAACCTGAGCTATTGACTGTCAGAAAAATTAGTTAAATTTGAATTCATCTTTTCCTAAAATTTGTGCAAAATATATATTTTATGTGGGATAGATCTTATTTAAATTTCGTATTACATGATATCTCTAGTGATAAGACTGTATCTTGAATTTATAAACGTGACTCTTGCAGTAGAATAAAAGAGTTACTACTTTTAAATGTTAATTTAATTAATTACAATAAGTAATTATAATTTAGGGATTAGATATTCATGTTTTGATGCAATATTATTAGAGCAGAACAGACATGAAATAGTGACAAACAGCGACTTTCTCGATATTGTTGAGTTCCTCTAACAACTTGTCACTACACACTCACTCTCAACCTCTCATTCAACCATACTAGTGGAGCACAAAATTTATAAAAAAAAAAAAGAACAATGACTTTTATTATAAATAAATTAAATTATAAAATGATATATTCCATAAAAAATACGTTGAAGAATCTATACCCAACAGGAGGCAGAAGCACCTGCATGGTACAATTTTCTTCAAAATTAGAAAAATAGTGAAATTATGAAGTTATAACAAATTAATATGATTTTAATTAAATATATATATATATATATATATATATATATATGATAAATTGAAATTATATCAAATTGAACGATTTTAATTTATATTATAATATATTAAAGTCATATCAAGTCGATATAACTTTTCCATATATTATAATAAACTAAAATCATACTAAATTAACACGGTTTTAATTAAACTTAAAATAAAATTACACACGACTAATTTTATACCAATCTTCAAAATTACACATTTTCATAACTTTGAAGTCAAAATTATATCATTTTTGTACATTTACCCGAAAGGAACATGACATATTAAATTATTCTATAAAAAATTAATATAGACAATTATTTCGGGATAAGTAATTAATTTAGTCCTATATGTATTGATATTTTTTTCTTAATTATGGTAAAAATGAAAAAAAAAAAAATTGGTTGAACTCATGATTGAGATAATACATGTTGGCTTTTGTTAATTGTTATGTCTGCTTGTTAAGGAAAAAAATTAATCAAGAAGTTTAAATAAAACTAATATAATTATTAATTTTTTATACTAAAATATGTAATATTGTTCTTATATGAAATATTTTTGTGATTGTTGTATTAACTTATTTATCCTTTATTTTATTACGTTGTTTAACAGGTTAGATTATTTAGCACCTTTATTATTTATCTCATATTATTTTACATATTTTATGGTATAAAAAACTATTTCTATTATAATTGCATAGTTTCAAAAGCCTTTTCATTAGAATATAATTTTATGAAATAAAAAATTTCAATGGTCAATGTTTAAGACATTTACTGAATTGGTAATTTAAACAGGAAAATGATATTTTGACAACTTTATCTCATAATATAATATAATGTATTATTTTTTAAGTGATTTTGAAATATTGAGAACGAGAAAATTGAAAAATGGAAAATCATTTAAAATATGCTACCTAAGATTATAAAAGAAAATTATCAAAATTTAGTAGTGAAAAAATATTTTTTTTTAATCAATTGAACAAAGACAAACACGACGGAGAGAAGAAAGTCCCACCAGCTAAGGCTTTTACTAAATCAACATTAATCTAGATTTTTATTGACCCAGAAAAACATCAAATTTACTCATTTTTTAAAGTATGACCGAGTGAACATAACTTTCCTATTTGAATTCATCTGAAATTTATTATTCTTTTATATTATGATCAGGAACATTCTGTTTTCTGTTTTTTCTTAGATTTTTATTTGACCTTTGACCACTGGAGGAACAAATAACCAAAACGCAACCTTAATCTATTCTTTTAATCTATAATTCTCCAACAAATTTATTATAACCAAAATTACAACGAATCTCATTTGCACACTATTTCACAGAGAATAGAATGCATATTGAAGTATAAACCAGAGGACTCAACGGTGTTTTTACTAATTTACACAAAACATGAAAAAAAATTGAACTCGCGAGGTGTGAAAGGTTTATGATATGAAAAAGTTTTGTTCTCATGCGATTGTGCATTCAGGAGGAAGACCTTGTGGGAAACGCTTGGTATCAGTGCAGTAGTTGTATATCATGTAGTTCTTTTGCACCCACTGAATTCTGGCTTGCCCTGTTGCATCCATTGATTGCTTCATCCATGATTGGTTTGATGATGGATTGTTAGATGAACAAGATGAGCCTGAAGAAGAAGTCCAAACACATGCTTCAGCATTGAAGTTCCTATAAGAGGCTGTGAATGGAGCTTGGCTCCAATCAGTTTTCACCAAGCCTCCCCTTGTGGCCCAGTCATCAGCATTCCAAAGACTTGAATATATCCTCATGGCTTGGGTTTTGGGAAAAGAAACACCTTTTGATTCAAGATTCTTGAATTCCCTTATGGGTGTCCCATCCACAGAGAATCTAACAAAAGAATAACAAGAAAAGGTTAATCATAAAGTTATTACAGACATCTTCTGGTTTTTGCTTATATAGCTTCTCAAACAGATAGTAAGTTTTTTAAAACCTACATCGAACAACAGTTTTGTTTTTGATTCTCAAATTAAAAGTAAGGTTTTAGTTTACATGTTTTTTGTCACATTATAGGTACTGAATTCAATGGTTGAAGTAGGGCATAAAGAGAGAAAAGAGGTATGCATGTATTTACATGATGCTCTGAGGATTCCAAAGAATGGAATATGTGTGGAAGTCTTTGGTGGGGTCGAACCACAGATAGAATTGTTGTTCCCTGTTACCTTTCCCTTGTGTGAATACGTTTGTATGAAGAATATAAGGATCACCACTCAAGTTACCCAGAAATTCAAAATCTATCTCATCATGAACATTTCCAAGAGAAGATAACTGCAGCAATTACAAGCAAGTATATAGTTAATATCTTTCTATGTATAATACCAACTTTCACTGATCTCATGCAAAGTATTCAAAACATATAGATTAATTTTTCTTGTGGAAGCATTTGATGTGGTAAAACCAATAGAGTTATATTAACTGATGAAGAACAGCATGAAAGTTAGGACACTTACATAATAAGCTGTGACTGTGCCTGCAGAGTTACCAGGCACGAGCTTCAGCTGCATGTCAATTTTTCCAAACAAGTATTCATTCCTGGAACGAAATCCAGAGCCAGAGGCCTTGTCTAGGGACAGAGTGAGAAGTTCTCCATTGTTGAGGATTTTGGCACGAGCATCACCCCAAGTTATCTCAAAGTCTTGGTTGAAGTTACCAGCAGAGACCGCAACCACATAGCCTACGAAAAGAAGGGTAAGAAATATCTTATTTGTCATTCCAAGAAGTGGTGCCTAAGTTTGGTTTTAATTAATTTGGTTGGAAAATATTGAGCAAGAGAAAGAGAGGCACAAAAGGCCAAGAGAGAAGTATTTGGTGAGGGTGGTAGTAATGCATGCAAAGGTTTGAAAGTATATATAGGGAGTGCTTTTAAGGGGAAGCAATTATAGTGATTTGGGTTTTAGGAGGTGGTGGAAGTGGTTGGGAAAAAATTACAAACGTGTAGAGTGCAATAGGGTTGACTTGTCTTTGATGAGGGCTTGGTTCGTGTGGGACCATGACAGCTAATGAGGGGTGATATGTATATCTAAATGTTCTCGAATTATTTGGGTCCTAAATCCAAAGTTGTTTTTATTACTACTATATATATTCAATGTGCACTTGAAAACTTTGGTTTTCTAACCTCAAATCAAATGGCAGCTGTCTAGGTTATTGTGCTGGGGTTTTTTAGTTAATAGTTCCACAGAATCTACTAATTACTTGGTACTAATATTAAATAATGGTTCCTTTTCTGCCAGTTGGAAGAAGTGGTACTGTACTGCTGCCTCGATTAACACCTTTTTTATCTAAAATCAAATTTGTTCGGATTTGGTGAGACTAATAACTTCATCCCAAAATCAGAATATACATGATTTCTCAGATACACAACTTTTGGGATATCATTTCCCAAAATCAGACTAGCTAAGATTTCACAGGTAATTAACTAAGAAAAACAGTGGGTTTTGAAAACAGTTATTGGCAAGTGTGAAGAGGGTTATTCTTTTGGATGAACAGAGTTGTTGAATGGTGGATATTAATTAGGGTATAAAAGGAATCACTGGTGCATTATAGACTTTGGAGGTAATATATTTAAGAGGGTGGAGAAGGTAGAGAAATGAGTTGTTACTTGTTTAATCATTCAAGCTTTCTGCCAAAAATGGGTCTTTCGTGGGTCAAATGTTGCTTTCTTGCAGAGCTGGGTATGAAGGTAGTAATTTGTATTTATGAGAAGTGGAATATGGTATCCTCTTCCTTAGCCGAAGACCATTTACTTTTTCTTCGATGTTCTTGTTAAATTGTGATTTAATCAAGTTGTGTTTTCTCATTTTATCTTATCATGTACAAATTTCAAATGCTTACGTTTAAAATAGGATTAAATACGTTCTTGTGTTTCAATTTTTAGTAAAAATTGAAATTAATTTTTCTTAACAATTTTGAACAAATTTAGTCTCTTATATTATAAATACACAGATTTAGTCTTTTAAACTAATTTTAATTTTTTAAAATTTATTTGACGTTTCAAAATATTTAAGTGAATGTGTTAAACAATATAAACAAACTAGAATACTATAATGAAATGTGTTTGAAATGTCAAATAAACTTAATAAAATTTGGTTAAAAAAACTAAATTCACACATTTTAAGAGTTGAGGGACCAAACTGGTTCAAGGTTTTCAAAAAGACTAATTCTAATTTTCACTAAAGATTGAAGGACTAAAAACATATTTAACCCTTTAAAATAAATATATTAGATAAACAAATAAAAAAACATAAGTTTACTTAGTTTGGTAAAACAACAGCACAAACAAACCTACTAAAAGAGTTATATTGTAATTTAAATATTTAAATATAATTACAATTGAGATTTATCAAATATACTCTTTTATACTAAATAGACTTGTTCATTTAAATAATTATGAATTATTATATACAATAAGATTGTTAATTTTAAAATATAAAGAAAAGTTGTATAGAAAAAATATATTTAAAATCAATGATCTTTTAATAATAATAGTAATATGAAAGTGAGTCATTCAATTCATACAAGTTGAATTACTAATGGCTAAGTTAAATTATAGATGGTTGTTGTTGGTGAATTACATATTCAATCACTTTCCACCCGTCTTAAACCTATTTAATCCATGATTTAAGTAAATCAGTTTCAATTTAACTTATAGTTGAAAATTTTAAATTTTTTTCAATTTAATTCTACTCAAACTTGAGATGTTTCATAAATTTGAACCTATTTTGACATATTTAAATAACTATTAATTGAATTTTAAATGTTTTAGTTTGAAATTTTATTTAAGCTTTTTATTCTTTTAAATAAGATCAAATACAAGTGACTTCATTATTTTTTATTACTCAATTTTAACAAAATTGGACAGAAATATTAAGATAATATGACACTATTATTCAACCATTCAATCAACAAACTTTACTTTTTATAAAAAGATAATAATTTAACCACTGATAATAGTTATAGGAATATACTTTGATCCCTCCAAAATAAAAAAAGAAAATCCTAATAGGGAATTCGAATCACGTTTGAAATGGCAATAAAAAAATTGGTGCACAATTTCAAATGCATCGAATATGTACAGAAAAAAATGGGCAACATTAGGTTCTGGGACACTAATGGCATGGACTATAGAGAAGAGAGGACCACAAGGAAAAAATCTTAATTTTGTGCATCACATTCTCCATGCTTCTCAAAATAGTTTTTTAGTAAATAGTAATGACTTTTCTTTTCATTTCCTACATCATCATTTGCCTCTCCATACTATGCTTTTTCCCTTTCTTCCGAGGAAATGGTCATCTTTGCCGTTCTCACATGTCATAATTTCTTCTAACCATCTTCCTAATAAATAATTACCAATCAACTAATTAATAATTCCGCACCACTGTAGGCAAACCATCTACATTTAACATTACAATTTTCAAAACTAATATTTGAGATTACATAAATTTAAATTAACATGTCTGGAAAAGTTAAGAAAAGATTGAGATAATAAATAATTCTTAAATTAAAACATGTGATATATCTAAGAATGATTTTCATAATTTAAATATGATCTCATGGGAGTGTGAATATGTCTCGGTATTAGATGAGTAATTAATAAATAGATCATACTTTAATTTGATATAACTAACATTTAATTTGAGAAAGATAATTTTAATATTTGTTTGATAATTTTCTTTTTATTTATTTTCATAATTGTTTAATAATATTGTTTTTGCTTATTTTCCCTTTTACATATACAATCAAGATCACTACTATAAATTAATTCGTTTTACTTTATTTCGCTAATATTTGACTTGTAAAAAATGAGTTGAACTAGCCTGTCGAAATAAGAATTATTAACTATTTTTGTTGATTTGTCCTACATAATGATTAGTCCACTTAAATAAACTCTAAAAAAATTATACAAATGTTGTAATAATAATTTTATTTTAATGCTCCACATTTTTAGTATTGTCTAAACTATATAGCAATTAATCAATATTAAACACAAACAAATACAACTAACTTGGATATTAAATTATGAAATGAATGAATTACAAAGTAAAATAAAATAAACAAATTTCAATGACTTAGAGATTAAAATATGGTAAACTTTTAATTTGTGGGTATACGAATTGTGACTATCTAGGTCAATCTACCTTATTCCATTGTTGGCATGTACAAGTTGCGAGCCTGTGAGTTATGCAAGACGTACCTAAACAAACTAACATACTAGAATACTCACTTCATCCCACAATTTTTCTTGTTAGTTAACGGGTGAACCCGCATGATTTATCTCATATATTATAAGAAAATCAGTAAGTAGTAACTAATTTAGAAAAAATAAAAAGATAATTAGTGACTATATTGATTAAGTTAGACACTAATTTATAAACTAAAAACTATTAGTCTATAAAATAATCTCTGTAAGTAGTTAAAACGGCTAAAATCATGGTATGTTAGAGATAAATTAAGATTATGATTCACAAACTAATTATATATATTTTTTCACAAGATAAATTATTTAAAATACTAATAATTTTTATTTTAGTATTTTAAATATTAAAAATTAAATATTAGTCCCATTAATCAATTACTAATTATTTTTTATCTTTAAATTAATTATTATTTAATATTTTTTTAATGATATTATCATCGCTACAACCATTACAACTATGTAATCTTGTGTTCTACTTTCTTAATTTTCTGTCACAATGTCACTAATCAAGTTTTAGTTCTAACTTTTATTTTGAAATTAAAATATAATGGTTGTGACTTGAATTTATGATCCAATTTTCTTTTCCTTTACTATATTTTGGGGTTTAAAATTATGAATAAATGAGTCGTAAACTATTGTTCAGTAATATACCTCTAAAATTTGTAGTAAATATATATTTTCACTTAAACTTATTCATATTATACAAAAGAAATTGACAAAAATATTATGGGTCAATTGTTTTAAAAAACTATCCTTTACTTTTTTTACGCATAAGGCTTCAATGAAATAAAAATTTCAAATTCAGTTTTGAATTAGAGATTTTAATTATTTTTTATGAGACTAAAAAATAAACTTTAACTTTGAGAGACTAAGTGAAAAAAAATATTTTTAAAATTAAAAACTAAAATTAAATTTGACCTAAATTTGAAGAATTTTAAAATGATATTTTTCCTAAAAATTTTAAAATATAAATTTTTAAGTCATTATTTAAGCTACACAAGTCATATTAACCTAAATATCATTGGCTACGTTCTCAACACATAACACTGGCAGTGTTGAAGGATAAAGACAATATTTTCCAAAGTTAAGCGATTAAAATACAGTAATTTTCATTTAAAGCACTTGAAGGAAAAAAATAACCCAAAAGTAATTTCTTATAATTTGTAATTATTTTTTATACAAAAGTAAAGCAAATGACGTTTTCAAAAATAATATTAGGAACAGGTCACATAATTTGTCAAAAATGTTTTTTTTTTTTTTTAAAGTTCATTGTTTCTTTGTCTCTAAATTATAATGTGATTTTTTTTTTCATTTCTATCTCAAATTTTAATCCTGTATTTATATTTAAGAAATTTATGAATGCAATTTCTTTTAGTAGTATTAGCTATTTTTTTGGGTAACAAACGATAAATCATGCTGACCTATTAAAATATTGACGGAAGATAATTTGTGAATTGCATCCAACCTGATTAGTAGCATTGTCACATCTAACGTCGTTCAACAAACAAAATCTATATCCTTACATTTTATCAATTATAAAAATTTGATCGAATCAAAATTTAAGATAAAGATAACAATCAAAATCACTTTATAATTTAAGTATCAAAACATAATTAATCATTTTATTTATCTCCTTTTCAAAAGACTAACAAAATAGAAAAAAAAGTTTAAATACTTTATTGATCCCAATTTTTATAAGTTTGATTTCGTTTGGTCCTCACTTTTTCGAAATGTTTAAAATCGTCATATTTTTTGTAAATTATGGTCAATTGGTCCTTTTTACAAATGTCGTTTAAATTGTCAACGGAATGTAAATAATAGTTGTCATGTGTCACTTCATGATTTTTTTAATTTTTAAATTTTTTTAATTTTAAAAATGTTGTCCACGTGTTACTAACACTGTCACGTGTCAAGTTAGTGTCACTGCCACATGTTAAGTTAGTGTCATTGCCACGTGTCAGTGTCTTGTGACTTATATTCAATTCAATCATAATTTTTGTTAATTTTGTTCAATTTAGTCTCAATTTCATTTTGTTTGTTCAAATTAGTCCTAATTTTGTTACTCTCGAAATTGACCAAATTTAATCTTTATATAAATGTTATACTGAAATTATTACTTTTATTAAAATTTAAATTTACACTAAGAATTTTTCTTATCATTTAAAAAATAATAAAGAATTTTCATTCTAAGTTTAACAATAATAAAGAACTTTCCTTCTAATTTTAAAAATAATTAAGACTTTTCCTTATCATTTAAAAAATAATGGAGATTTTTCCTTTAATTTTAAAAACAATGAAAAATTTATCCTCTAATTTTCAACCAACTTTAACAATATTTTTTACATGTAGCAAAAATCAAACATATATATAATAATTTCCTTCCAAAAGTATAGTTATGCTTGGTATAAAAATAATAAAAGAAATTTAAAATAAATGTGAATTTTAATAAAAATAAAATTTTCAGTATAACATTTATATAAAAAGTAAAATTGGTCAATTTGGAGAGAGACAAAATTGGGATTGAATTGAAGAAGTAAAACGAAAATTTGAACTAAATTGAACAAAATTAACAAAAATTGAGACCAAATTGAATATAAGTCACGAGTCACAATGCTGACTTGACATGTGAACAATATTTTTAAATTAAAAAAAAAACTAAAAAACTCATGAAGTGACACGTGACAATTACGATTTAGCTTCTGTTAACGACTTAAACGATGTTTATAAAAAATATCAAATTGACCATAATTTATAAAAATTATAACCATTTTAAACATTTCGGAAAAAAAAAACAAACGAAACAAAGTTTATAAAAATTAAGACCAGTAAAATATTTAAGTCAAAAGAAAATAAAGAAATCAGAAAAATGAAATTACATAACACAATAAAAATATTTTTTTAATAGAAAACATAATAAAAGAAAAGCTTTTTTAAGTCAAATTGTCGGTGCTTCAATGTACAAAATTTTAAATATTGATTTGATTTGATTTTTGTTTTTAATTGTATAATAAATAATTGCATACTGTCAATATCAAATGAAGAGTGAGTCAATTTTGTTTGTTAATTAGGTCTTACTGGGATATTAACATTATCTGTAAAAGAATAGTTGGAGTTTGGAGTTTTGTTCTTATGATCAAGTTGGGTAGTCTATTCCATCATAACCTTATAAAAAGATAAGTCTCCCACTCCAACTTTCTAAATAGAAAAACATCATAGATTCGATTCAGAGACATCGTCATTGGTTGCTATCACAAATATTGCTGTCTTCCATTTAGAACGCACATGTTTTTACTCATTAATCTCACCCAACAAAAACATGACATATGTTCTATTTCTTCAATAATCTCATGTTGATTAAAAGTAAAATCAAGAATAATTTATATATATTTAATTCTTTTTATTAAGTGACTACTAGAAATAAATCTGGTACAAAAATTTCAGACTTTAATTTAGATACAACAAGTTTATTTCGACAATAAATAAGGAAATTTCAAATTATATAGTTATAAACTTTAAGTCAGATTTTTTTGGGGTTTAGTTATATTTAAAATTATTTTTTAATATGATATTAGAACTGTGAATTATCATTTATACATGAAAATTTTTATTATTCGTTAAATCTACCGTGTTATTTACTATTAAATCTTTATCAAATTATATATATATATATATATATATATATATATATATTTAATCTCATATACAAAATATGTATATACTTCAATGTCAGTTAAATGTCAGAAGTGTGGGTTGGAAATTTTCATAATATATAAATAAATACAAAATTTACTTTACAAATTAGTTTCATGAAATTAAATTATACTTAATTATTTTTTAACAATTTAAAATGTAAATATCTTATGCAGTTAAAACAACAAATAATTTAACTTTTAACATTGTTTACTTGATGAAAAAAAATGCTAGATTCACTTTTCATTATGTAAGTTGATTATTAAGGCTTGAACTCATGATTTTACGTGTTTTAATACTTTTAGATAGAATGTTCACTTTGTAACAAGTTTTATTTTAAAAAATGGTTTCCCTGTTAAGATAAGAGTATTTATGATTTTTAGAAGTTGTCGTGTGAAATTAGTATAGTGTAACGTAAGATGATTGAATGCAAAGTTAGGGTGGGTTTTTCATATGAATCTGCTTCTTAAAAAGGATAGAAAATTATTTTCACTATTTGGCTACAATCATTGGTTGGGTGGGTGAAGTGATAAGAGAGAAAGAAAACCCAAACAGTAAAAACATATACAATTGGGTCAGAATTCCTACGTAGCAAATGAGAAAACAATGATTTTAACATTTTTTTGATTAAAGTATATTTAGAAGTTTTTTATTAGGCCACGTGATTTTGTTATAGGCACTATCTTTTCTCTATTTCTGTTATTTATATTTAAGTTGGTTTATTTTCATGTTTATCGTTTAGGAAGCTTTATATTTTTTTAATAACTCTATGTTAATGGTTGAGATACTTTAATTTTAATGCATGATAATGAGAAAATATCTTTTAAGGCGTTTAAAACACTCTTAAACACTTGAAACAAAATGCGATAATATAATTAATGTTTTTGAAATATTAATCCGTTTATTTATTTTAATTATAATAATACTTTTACGAATAAATAACCGGTACAAATATTTTATTTTTAGTAATGAAAGAAAATAATTATATATAAAATTTTTAATTTTATTGACTTTATTTAAACTTTTTAAATTTAAAGAAAAATGACTAAAATTTTTAAATTTATAAAACTAATTATATATTAATGTTAATTTTTTTAATAAATAAACATATTTAATCATCTTAATTGTTTAAATAAAAATAATAAAACTAAATTATTTTATTTTATTTTTTTATTATATTAGAAATAAAATATAATAATAATAATTTTAATGAATTGATTATTTATTTTATTTTCATATAATTTTCTTTTATGAGAAAAGTGTTATTTGGCATGTAGCACATACAAGTGAATCGATGTTGTTTCTTTAAATAAATATTGACAAAAAAAAATACATAAAGTAGGATTTAATAAAAAGGAGCTCATTTCTTCATCTATAAACCGGTGTATAAAAGAAAGATTAACATAAAGAAAAAGAGGCTTTAGTTTATAAAAATAAAGTTCGGAAGCATTAACGATGTTTTAGTAATAAATATCAGGGGAATCAAAATCAAACTTTAATCAAACACACTAGAAGGAACGAAACTAAAAAAATAAAACAAAAGTTGTCACAATTTGTTGATTGATTAATAAACTATTAGTAGTTTTTATGCTTTGTTATTCATCTGCATAATATATAATTTGAATGGAAGTGGTTGTTCTTAATTAAAAGATTAGAGTTTATACTTATCTTTGGCATAAACTTCAGATGACCCAATTATTGTTGGAGTCAAAATTGTGTCTTCAATGATTCTCTTAATACAACTTAAAGCAATCACTTCACTCTCAAGTCAGAATCCATTCATCTTCCACTATCAAGGGGGTGTTCTTATTTATTTGTTAACATGCATCTTTAACACAATTTAATGGTTTTAATCCTCACCAAGATTAGGTTTAGGATGTCTATAACACAAAGTGTGTCCAATCAATGATGTTCCATACTTTTTTATTACATCTCATTCACTTTTCACCCCTAATTCATGACACTTATTTCCTCTTTCAATTTAAAAACTTTCATGTCTTTAATTGATAACTTATTTTTCTATGTTTGAGATTACCTACAATATCAAATATATAAACAAATATTAAAAAGTCTCAACCATATATAAACAAAATACTATAGGGAAATCCTAAATATAAACCCTTCAAAAAGACGAAACTTAAAAAACACTTTCGAAAAATAGAAGTAAACAGATTATGGATCAAATAAAACTTCAAGATACATTTACATGAACGCATAATTTTAGAAATTTTTGTTTATCCAATAATTCATCATGGTTGTGTGTCATTTTATCAAACCGACACCAATGTACTGACTTTGTTCTTTCCGTCTTAGGGCATTTATTGATTGGGAAACTTCCTTTTACTCTTCACACTATATTTGTCAAAATTTCGTTTACCCCTCTACTAAAATCAAACAAGGTCATGTGCATATATTATTTGAAGATAAATATAAAATTATGATGTTAGTTTGTAATGTTTAAGCAAAAACTTGGCAGCATCATTCGAAACAAATCGTCATGAAATTTCCAACTTTTTTTTGGGTGACGTTATCATGACGTGAGAGAATTGGTAACAAATGGATTGATTTGTAAAACACTTTTAGGCTTTGTTATCTTGAGAGAAAGGATGAGAGGGAGAAGGAGAGGAAGTGATCAGAAACATTAGAGAGTGAAGTTACTACTTTATTTTAAGGGATTTATAGATGATTTTAGAGTTGATTAAAGAGTGAAATTTGTGACTGAATTGACTTATATGATATATTAAAAAAAAATTTAATATAGAAAAGTTAGATTACCAAAATGTTCCTATTATTATACGTAATATAAAATTATATATAAAATTTATAATTATTTTATAAATTTTATTGAAAATGATTGAAAATATAAAAAAATGAATAATAAAATATAGTTTGTATGAAAATAAATTTAATATATGAGGTGAAAAATAATTTATTTATATGGAAACTTTTTTTTTAATAGTAATTTTAGAAGTAATAAATTTTTATTATGACCATAATAAATCATTATTATAGTTAACATAGAATTAAAAAAGTAAATTGAACCCTCGTGTATTGATTTTAACAGCTAAACCACATGCGGCAAAAATAATGAAGTGGTAATTTGGTAAATCCAGCTATGTCATCCTCTAATTTTAGTAAGATTGAATTTTCAATGAATCTCTCTAATCATCTCTTCCAAAAGAACATGTTATTTACTTCCTAATCATCGCTCCTCATCTTCTTGTTCCTTGTGAATAACATATCAAAAAAAACACAGTTTTACTATTTTTTAACTTAAATGGTGTAATCAGTATAGTTTAAAATTCAATGACAAAATTTTTGAAAGTATAAACTTTAGTAATAACAAATCAATTAAACCAATAGCTTGTATGGATTTCACATAAAAAAATATCAAACAAATAGTTTTCCTTTTATATTTTAGTGTGTATGTTATAAAATATCGATCACTTTAAATAAATATTCATAAAGTAAACTTTAACTTTAACTCTAACTCGATCTTAAAAAAACAAAACAATTAAACAATAGTTTGTGTTATTCATATATAAAATTAGATATAAAAAAGCTCTATTGTTTTAGTTAATTCATAAATTATATTTCAACACTTATATATCTAAACAAAATATTAAAAAAATAAATAAATTAAAAATAATTCAAATTCATTATACTTAAATTTTTTGAAAACTATGAAATTATTATCCAAACACAATATTATTTTGTCATTTTAACACATTAACTCTGTATTTTGATAAATAACTTCATAATTTTAATAAGTTTTTATTTTAAAAAAAATCAAGTTGACATTAGAAAAATTTGTGATCAAATCTTAAGAAAAACAGCACAAATAATTTCAATTGAAAAATATCATGAAGAAGTAAAAAATAATTCTAACCAATATCAACTAAAAATATTTTTTTCTCGACATATTTAAAAACTAAACTTTATCAATATTGACAACCAGTGGCGGAGCATACAAGGGGCACCCCCTTCCCCAATTTTTTTTTCATTATTTTACATTTAATTTTTTTTAAATATTTTAAATTATTTATATTTTTTAAATTAAATAATATTATATTCAAAATTAATTATTTTTTATTTATTTTATAAAGTACAATAATAAATAATAAAATATAAAATTAAATATATAAGAAAATAAAATTATTAAGATATTTTTTATTTTCTCTTTTAATTATCTTTTTTTGAGTTTTTTATATGTTGTATTCTTCTTTTATGTTTATTTATTTTCTTTTGTTACTAAAAAAAAAAGTTAGGCATAAACTCAGTATTTCTATCCTCATCTTTTTATATTTTCTCTTCTATTATTAAATAAATAAATAAGGTAACTTTCTCTTGTCTCACTTGATAGTAAACTATTTCTTTAACATTTAGTCTTATTTTTTTATCTCATGACCTTTTTGTATATTAATTTTTTATTAATATAGAAGAAGAAACAATGTACTATGTGATTTTTCATAGTCAATTTTTAATTGTAACTTGATTATCATAGTTTTTTTTAGTAATTATGTCTCTCAACTTTTGATTAGATTATGATCAATTATTTTTTAGTCTTAAACTTATTTTCTAAATAGGTATATTAATGAAAAATAAAAGAATAAATTTATTTTTTAAAATTGATAGAGAAACTACGGGTGAAGATGAAAACATGATAATATAGTTATTTATCGCATAATAATGAAATGAAAGTTTGTGAATATTTTTTGAATCAAATGTATGTTAATAAAACGGAAGATGAATATTTTGCAGATAATATGATTATTTACATCGAAAAAAGTTAACTGAAAAATCTAATTATAATCAATTTCCATGAGTTCAAAAATATGACAAAAACAATAGACATTCCTTTAGATTGTGTAATTTCTTTGATAATTATATATGTACTAGATTATGTATTCATTTTTATTAAATTAGTCACAAAAATATTAAATATATAAATTTTGAGTATATTATTTTGGCTCCCCCAAAAATTTTGGTGAAGATCCGCCATTATTGATAACGAAAGTATGGGATTGATAAATAAGCCTAACTTACATTGATAGAAATGTAATTCAAATGCGGTGAATAAAAAGTTGATGTGGGCTGAATATTTTTTAACTTACATCAATTACAAATAATCTCAATCAAAATCAAGGCAATGATATTCTGTCTTGCTAGAAAACAAGTTGACAACATTTCAACAGAGCTGTTAAACTCGATTTATTATGGATTGGCAGAACCAATTCAAATTTAGTGAGTCAAAAAAGTTAAAATTTTATATAGTCTAATACGGATCGTTGGATTAAACGAGTTGGTTTATTGACCTACTTAATTAAAAATAAATAAATTTTTTTTTTCAATTTCCAACAAACTAAATTATAATTCTGATTAAAATCTAAATAAATTTTGATACAATAAAAAAGTGATGTTAAACTTTAAATACAAACCAAAATCACAAATTACCAATTTGTTGGTTAAAGAAAACAATTCAATCAAACTCAAATGCAAAATTCAATATAATAAAAAGCACTTTTGTTACACTTTATCACTATGGGTTCAATCCAGGTAAGCTGGATAAAAAATAAACTCGTACTAAGATTTATAATTTTTTTTAACCCAATCCAGTTTGAACCCATAATGGTTGGAAGTCTCACATCGATTAAAGATAAGGTCAATTCACAATATAGAAGTGGGTGCAGTCCTTATCTTACAAGCCGATTTTGTGGAGTTGAGTTAGACATAAAACTCACTTCTTAACATAGTATCAGAATCAAGTTAGAGTTTATCTTAATGATGGAGTGATGTGTTGAAAGTCGATCCTATAAATAAGGCTCACCTTACAAGTCGATTTTGTGAAGATTGAGCTTAAAATCCACTTCTTAACAATAATGGATCCAATTGATTCACAAATTCTAATACATTTTCTCATCTCTAATTTTAACCGAGCCCCACCCAACAACACCGTAAACAAAGTCTAACTAATAAACCAATATAGAGAAAACAAACATTGTGAGATAGAAGAAAACATAAATAATGCCAATTTTTATTTATTTTTTCAATGGGATTTGAAATTTCATAATTTTAAGAAATTAAGTTATTATATAAATTTTTACAATTCCAATATTTTAATTTTTTTTGTCTAAATAAAACATTCAGTTATAGAACATTTAAACTTCCCTCCTATAGAAATGAATTATTATCTAAAGAATTTATAATGCAAAGATATTACAAGAGTCTAATCAAGAAACAAGGCTAGAAGGGATTGAGCAATGAGCTACAACCGAAAACCAAATCAAAACAATTTTTTCTTTCAATTAAACAAACACATGGTGGGGTCTTTGAGTCCAGCGGTGGTAAGTGGGAAGAAACCACGGACACAAAGTGACAAGTGGAAACGCAAGACGGCATTAGAAGTGAACAAAGAACGAGTGAGAATGTTACACATTAAAATATAATTGAGAAGCTTTCAAAGTGAACTGTGAAGTGTGCTACATTCATACAACGAGTAGAGCTGCCACAACTTGTCATTGTGATGGAGAAAATAAGAGAAAATCCCTCTCAATCTTATTATTTATTCATTACTTAACGATCACACAGTACACAGATTTTCACATTGAATCTCTGCATTCGACCGCATCTATTTGTATATGCCCCCAATTCAAATGTCTGACAAAATTTTACTCTTACTGTTGCATTGTTTCCATCAATTCTATGGGACGCCCTTGCAAACCATACAATGCTTCTCCAACCTTCTTTTTGTTTTTTAACATAACAATCAGCTACAATAACAACAACAAAAACAAAAAAAATGGTAAATACAAAACCAGATTGGAAAAAGTGAAAAAACCATCGGAAAATGGTTGCTGTTGCCAGTTGTTGAACTTAACCCTTCATATTTGGTCATGACATTATTCACCAACACTGTTGAATCAGAATGCTTTCTTCTGCCCCAAATAATGTCTCGCAGAGTACTTCAAGGTTTCACTTCATGCTCTCAAATTGTATAAGCTTCACAAATTGAGTTTAAATTATTATCTGTCAGAAATGGTTGTTAATATTGCATTTGGAATAGGATGCATAAAAGGGTTGTTTTAGCTTTCTTAAATCTTTCAAGTTCTTAGTTCTTTTAACAACGATGAAATCCTTTGACACAGTGACTGCACAGGAACCTCCTTCATCCTCTGCAGCTTTGAAAACCTCCGCTTCCCGCTACGACCCTGGAGTGTTCTTCTTCCTTGGGGGGACTGTGTTGCTCATCATTGTACTCATTCTTCTGTTTATATTCTGGAGGCGCACTAAAGGGCCAGCGAAGGTGACTGAGAACACAACTCTAACATGTCAGCAACATGGTAAGTTGAAGAAACCATAACATTCAAAGCAAAAACATTTACTAAAGTTATCTACATACCTGCAGCATATTTAGTTAATTTTGTTGACAGTGTGCTTATAATGATGATATATACTTGTGTTATTTGTGCTTGGCACTTACCAAAGGGAAATATATTGAACCCTCTGAGGTGATGAAGATGATGGCCCCAAATATTCAACCAGGTATTTAAAAGAAAGCAATAAATGTGAAATATATTTATGTATAGAGTGTAGCAGTGTAATGGTTCTATTGAAGTTCCTCTGTGTACACAGGACAGATGGAGTTCATTAGTGGAAACCTTCGGACAATTAGCTACTTTGACTTCCGGACATTGAAGAGAGCCACTAAGAATTTCCACCCTCGAAATCTGCTTGGAAGTGGTGGATTTGGGCCTGTCTATCAGGTATAGGTACTAAATCTTGTGTCATTTGCTTTGATACGCAATTTCATTTGATTCAACTATGTTACTATGTGAGTGCTGAAGGCTTGAATAGGGAATAATAAATAGAGAAGTTTCAATGGAGAGGTGTGTTAGTAACACTCTCCTCAAGAGCTTTTCAGTTCTGAGTCATTCATTATGAAGGGCACTAAAAGCACTTGTTAATATTTTTCTAACTGTTATGGATTCAAATTTTAATAAGGCAGTGGAGAACTTGTAAGAATTGATAATAATGGGGGTGTTAAAGAAATTGTAGTTGGTAGTTGAGGGTTGCATAAATGAGTGTACTCCTGCTCCTGTTGTGATTAGTATTCTGAAATTCAATTGGTTTTGACAGGGCAAGTTGGCAGATGGAAGACTTGTTGCAGTAAAGACATTGTCTCTTGATAAGTCTCAACAAGGAGAAAAAGAATTTCTGGCAGAAGTGAGAATGATCACAAGCATCCAACACAAGAATCTGGTTCGCCTTCTCGGATGCTGCACAGATGGGCCTCAAAAGATACTGGTGTACGAATATATGAAGAACAGAAGTTTGGACCTCATAATTTATGGTATCTCTGCTTTATTTTCTATCAACTGTCAGCATGGTGTGCTTATTATATACAAAATCACAGTTATTGGTGAAAGTACTTTCCTTGAACCTGTGCATGTAGTGTGTGTATACCAGATCCAATGGGTCATGAGCATTTGAAACAACTGAATAGTCTGAAGCTTTTAAAAAATAACTCGTACTTTGGATGTCTGTTTGATCAGGAGAGAGTGATCAATTTCTGAATTGGAACACTAGATTCCAAATTATTCTTGGTGTAGCACGGGGATTGCAATACCTCCATGAGGATTCACATTTAAGAATTGTTCACCGAGACATCAAAGCAAGCAACATTCTTCTTGATGAAAAGTTTCAGCCTAGGATTGGAGACTTTGGGTTAGCTAGGTTCTTCCCTGAAGACCAAGCTTATCTTAGCACACAGTTCGCAGGAACATTGTAAGTCCTCTATGTTTGAAGGTACCACATTGTCTGTCTAATGTGCATTAGGTAACTTCACCTAACATCAATTTTAAGACCAAAACTAGCTTAATGTAAAGTCGTGACACTTTATTCAAAGGAAACTCTTGATCATCACTTTAACTTATAATTTGGCAGCATAGTAAAGCTATCATTCTTGACTTTTGTATTGAACATCTAAAACTCTTTGAGGATTTGAATGAACATCGTTCTTGAGTTTGTTGTCATTTTTTGTCAGAGGTTATACCGCTCCTGAGTATGCCATTAGAGGAGAGTTGTCCGAAAAGGCCGACATCTATAGTTTCGGAGTTCTTGTGCTTGAAATCATCAGTTGCAGGAAAAACACTGACCTTACTTTACCATCAGAAATGCAGTACCTTCCTGAATATGTAATCTCTCAGCTTGAGCTTGTTATAACTATCATATTACTCTCCGAGATGCTTGTATAAATTAAAGTTAATTACTTTCAGGCATGGAAACTTTACGAGAAATCAATGTTGATGGAAATAGTGGATCCAAGGCTGCGACAACATGGCATGGAGGAAAAGGATGTTATGCAAGCATTTCACGTGGCCTTATCATGCCTTCAGCCACATGCGGATCTGAGACCTGCAATGTCAGAAATCGTAGCATTGCTGACATTCAAAGTTGAAATGGTTACCAAGCCGATCAGGCCAACCTTCGTTCATAGGAGACGCGTAATGGATGATGAGAACCACTCTTGGGGAGCCATATCCTCCGAGACTTCCACAACTGCAGTGGCATCATCATCATCGTAGAACACACCTCAATATGTCAAATAAGGAACCATTTCCTTAGAAGAAGAAAAAACATAACTCCCATAAACTATGTATGGATTTCCTTTACTTAAGTTGTATATATTAGTTATTAGTTATTATTCTAAAATCAATCTTCTTTTGTTCATTGCAAATTTTGTAGTTATCCCTACTATTTACTAATAATATGGACTCAAATGTAGTTCTGATATATTTATCAGAAGTTGCTCTTGAATAACGAAAATACTGAATTTGGATTTTTGTCTATTATAAAGAAGATGACTATTAAAATATATATTAAAAAGGAGTTGTCTATAAAATATATTAATTTTTTTTAATATACTTCTTTATTCAGTAATAGAGAATTTAAACTCGAAAATACACTTTTTATACACATTGACAACTATTTTTAAGAATATTTGGTTATTAAAGAAAAAGTTAACTTTTGTACCTGCGAAAAAAGAAAAGAATAAATTTAAAGCAAGTGTAAAAATTTGTTGGCTATTAAAATAATAATATCCTTTAAATAAATACATTGTCTTTAAAAATAATATTTATTTTCTTACACCTACTAAAGAAGTTTTATTTGTTTTACTCTCCCACTACTGTATATAATGAAAAAAATGTAATAAACAAAATATTTTTCTTATTGCATTGGAGGATAGTAAAGAAGTAAAAATGAAAAAAAAATTAATAAAAAGGTGAAAAAATGGAAATTGTTTAAAAATATAGATGAAAAAAAGTGAAAGCGAAATATATTTATTTATTTATTTATTATTATTATTATTATTATTATTATCATCATTTATTATTTTTTAGTGATTTATTATTATAATAGATAGATTAATAGTAAGAATATATGTTGGAGAAAAACTAATTATATAATAAAATATGCACAAATATTAATAAAATATATTATATTACGATCTTATATTCTTTATTATTTTTACCTCTATATCATTTTCTTCCTTTATATACTTCAAGGAAAAATGACATATATGTGTTTACCTTACTCAATGATCCCATCATTTTAATCTTTTTCTTTAGGAACAATAAATCCAAGCTTTGTTTTTATTGTTAAAGCACATATAAGTCTTTATATTTGACTCCAGTATAGTCTTGATTTAAAAGATAAAGTTCAGTCATAAATGTTGATTAAAAAATTAAGAACTTAGATAAGGATAATAAATTTACAGCACTATAGGCTGTTTGGAATTTCATGACATTATAAAATTCTTTCAGGCTGGAAAAAATTATAAAAATCTTCAATATACTTTTTAATGTACAGAATATTACTCAATTTTTTCTTAAAAAATAAACTGGCTTTTAATAAATGTGTGTCTTTCTATAAAAGTTATCCATGAATTAACATTTAAAAAATAGAATTACCTTTTTAACCTTAATTTATACATAATTAAAAATAAAAATATAGAAGAATCATACTAGGAGATTTTTTTTATAAATTAATTTATATAAAAATAATTTTAATTTTAGAAAAAACATTCAAAAATTTGGATACATGTTTTCACTTTTTATTATATATAATAAGAAGGTTTGTTAGACTTTTTAAAATTATATTTTCTTTGTTTAATAATTAGGCAAATAATTTAAGAGAGAAAAGTGTTTGTCTTTTAAAATTTTCAAATAATTGTTTAATTTTAATAAAAACTATTATTATTTTCTTTGTATTTAGAGAGACTATTACAAATTTCTTGGATTAGTGATTTTTTAATACTATACCTATAATTTGTTATTTTAGTTAGAATAAAACCACTTTAGTGGGAATATCCATTCATACTAACTTTTAAACATATGATAAGGTAGACAGCCGATCTCTTCATTCTTTTTTTCTAAACCAATATAATAAAGATGAAAACAATTTTTTTTTGTAAAACAAATAAACTAATTGAATCAAAATTTTAAAATCACAATTAGATTATGTTACAACTATAGAAACAATAATAGAATGTACAAAATCATAGTTCAACATGATTTTTCTTTATATAGATATAATTTTTCTTTCAATTAATTTAATGTATACTTTAGGTACACTTGTTTAAAAAACCACACATACACAATATGGTTGGATAAAGACAATGATAACCAAATCATTCTCTATAGTATTCCAAATGACATCTTTCTAAACCTAGTCCTATCTCTCCCACTTCTAAAACTTCACAAAACAACAATCACTACATGTTGTGTCTCTGTGTGGCAAGAAATTCTGAGTGAGAGAGACAAAAAGAGAGGAAGAATGCATACAAGCACTTTTTCCATCCTCTTTGACCAGCTATTCTTTCTCCGCACTCATTACTCAGTGTTTTGACTCTTTTGAATTGCCAAAAGGATGACATAATAATGCATACATGCAACTCTATGAAGAAATATAAAATAACATATACTTAACCTCGAGATATACAACGATAGAAAGAGACCATAAACAAGAGTGGAAAGACACCATGGTTTGTGTCAAAAAGTAGCTTTTGGTGTGAAAGAAACAGGGAGACAAAGACAAAAGAAAAACGAGTTTTATATTATATATGTATTGTGTTATGTTTTCTATTCCAATTAATACTGCATGGCAGATAAGATAACCACAGTGTCACAGGTACCACATTCAATTCTTCCCCGACACCCATTCAATGTAGCCTCGGTAAGCACCCTACGACATATCACTATTAAACGGATTCATCGATCCCTTTACCTGCAAAATCAACGGATCTGTCAAATTATATCTTCTTTTCTATCCATTTTGACTCATCTCTTTAATCAATTAAATATACCTCTTTAATCACCATTATGACTTTCGGGTATGTTAACCTATTAATCTATATAGACCCAACATATTTAAGGTTACTAAGTTGTCTTAAAAGACAACCTATTTGCAGGATTTGGCTCTAACTGAAAGCCTATTATTGATTAGTAATGCAGGTCATGGGTCATATCACATGCCCTTGTCTATGTTTAAAAAAATATGAATCATACCAGGGCCCCACCCAAATTGTACGTGCTATCTCTTCTTAGTTCTGCTATGTCATTTTCTCATAATTCTATTTCCCTTCACACCAATCTCGCATTTCATAAATTGAAAGAAATGAAAAATGTTGTACTCCCCCATTAAAGAAATATATATCAACATTTTTGGACAGTGTTGGACCTTGAACACTCAAAACAAACATGAAAAGTAGTTGTATCATTAACATGCAAGGGATTTTTTTTCCATGCGGCCGTCGATAAGAAAGCAGTAATTTAAGGTAGCCATTGGAGATGCTAGAACAATAGAAATCTTTCAATAATAATTCATTTACAAAACAAAATGAAAAGGAAAGCAAGAGCAAAAGGAGAAATGGAATTGAACTGGGAATTGGGATGGAAAGTAAAATTTCATAAGAAATATAGCAATATTAGAAATAATATGACTTGAGGATGTCTTGTCGTTGATAGCAGATGGAGATGGTGATGGTTCTGGTTCTGGTTCTACTTCTACCTGCTCTATCTGTTGTGCAATGGATTTGGACCAGTGGGAACGAGTCTTTTGTCTTCTACTGTGATGTTGTTGCCGTAGCAAGACAAGTGTCTCTGACCGTTGCATTTGCGAGCATTATCAGCATATGACACAGTGTTAGTCTTCTTCTTTGCTCCGTCGAAAAAGTTGCTAACAAAAACTGTCTTCCTTGCGACTGCGTTGGAGCCGATACAAGCCCACAACAAAACAAAACACACAAGTATGAGCTCTCCTATTCTCATCTTAATCGGAAAACAGATAAAGATGAACAAAAGGGTGTTTGAGTGAGATGAGGAGGCAAAAGAGATAAAGAAAAAGTGAGGAGAGTGAAGAAAAGAGAGGGAATGAAGAGGGAAGGGAAGGTGAGTATAATAAGAGAGGGGTTTGTAGCAAAGAAGGGGATATTAAGTATGGTACCTAGGATATGCAGTAAAAGACTTTGAATTTGATACATCACATCTATGTGGTCAGAAACTTCACCAAACCTCATTAATTGACTTCAATTCTGCTTGACAATGTGTAGGTTATTCAAACCAAATGGAATTTGAACATAAATGATGGTTAAAAAATGGTGGCAAAAGCACAACATTCTGTTTTTTAGACAGTGGTAACCTAGAGCCTAAGAATAACAAAAGACACACACCTCTAATCTAAACACGCACTTGGGATTAGAGAAATTCTTCTCGGGGTGGCGCTTCACCACGTGCCGCTAGGTTTGAGGACCATACTTCAAAAGCTGACACTCATTGATAAAAAGGAAGTTGCAGGGAAATTAAATGGTTGGTGGTTTAATTTTGACTGTAGCATGCATTGAATTGATCAATCCCATTTTTCTTTGCTTTCGAAGCACGTCTTCTTCAATAGATCTCTCGGGTGAGAGCGTTTTGATTGAATGAATGATGGAAGTGATGTTGAGTTGCAACTTGCAAAAAAAGTGTTGATGCTGCCGCTGCTGGTTGGTGTTGTGTTAGACTTTACATGGATGTGTATTAGTATAATATTTGAGGTTGTTGAGCGGTAACAGTAACAATATGAACAGAGAGACAGAGACAACCTGGGAAGAGGTTAATGGAAACTCCGGAGTTATGAAAGGACAGTTGGGGATTCATTAAAGGCAGCCATTTCTGTTAAAAGAGAAAGGTTGGTTAGTTAGCTATATACTGTTGTGTTATGTTATGTTGTCCGATGCTTATGGTTGATATCGCATGCATGCATGGCACATGCGCTATGCGACATGCGACGCATGTTCTCATATCACATTGAAAGGGTACATACACAGAAAAAGGTGCAGAGGTCAGCGGGGAAACAATGTGATGTGACCCATAATGGGTGGGTGAAGGTGATATCATAAGATAAGATGGTAAGATAGTTTCTGTTCTGTTCCCTACCGTTCCGTAGATAAATCTATACGGAAATCATGGACAATTAAAGAAAGAGGTACATCACCACATTGCATGTCTACGGCTACTTACAGAATCGATCCTTTGTTGTGACCAGAAATATTATTATTAAAATCTAAATATTTTTTTTTATTTCTTTTAACCATTTGTTAGATATTTAGTAACAATTGATAAATTAAAAGAAGTTAGGCCGGCCAATGATCCACTCTACATAGCAATTCTATTTCTGTATCTCAAAACAACTAGAAAATATATATTATATGCTTCTGTGCACATATTTGCATGTGTGCCGTTATATTAAAACAAAATCTTATTCTATGATTCATCATTCTACACTTATTTGCATAGACTTCTGCATGTATGCAATCATTAAATCAAAATCTTATCCAATGATATATCAACAGAATAACATATACATATAAATACTTATCTCATATATTAAAACAACACATGATTCTAAAAAAAATCAAAAACTAAATGTTCAAGAAGTATGAAATTATACTTAATTATGTATATTTCCTTATTTAATGTAAACAAAGTTAAAAAAGAAGAAGTATGAAGAGACCCACTATTAATAATTCCTCCAAACTATATATA
>Ga0214543_1003539_pt1 | contig 30205 bp, 13 predicted proteins | sample CNSS2metaG_FD_160094 | JGI IMG/M metagenome (GOLD analysis project Ga0214543, IMG submission 160094) | Root nodule microbial communities from cowpea collected in UCLA plant growth center, Los Angeles, California, USA - CNSS2 | ecosystem: Host-associated > Plants > Roots > Nodule | place: USA... | reverse complement strand
GGTGATATTGGCAAATTAGTTCCATGCTTTAACTTGGTTATGATCTTTCTTGGTGTATGCATAATTTGAGGTATAATCTTGGCTTGTTCAAATGCTTTCCATAGAGTCTTTAAAAGTGTTTTTCATTGCTTTAGTCTTGTTCAAGTTTTGTCTTTAAAACAAAATTTCCTTAGAAGTTAAAATTTCTTGTTTTTGAGCTTTGCTTGCTTGTCTTTAGGTAATTTTTGTTTTGTCTTAATTGTTTTCATTTCCTTGTTTTCCTAGAGTGTTGTGGCCGAGCCACTTGTTTTGCTTTTGAAAGGTTTTTATCTTTTTTTTAAGTTGTTTTCACTTGTTTGGAAGGATTTTGAGTGCTAGCCTTGCTTGTGTGCTTTGGGAGTGTGATCAAAAACACTTGGGTGCTTGTGAAGATCACACTTGGTCTCGGGTTTGGCTTGTTTTATTATCTAACATCTTGTTTGTCTCGATTTTTAGTGAGTTTTGGTGTAGGAGCATGAATATGGATCCAATCTTGGAGGTAGAAGAGGAGGAGGAATCGGCTTCACCTTATTACCCTCCCATGGTGACTCCTATGGCCCAAGAAAGTGAACAAATCACCCTTGCCAACATCCTACGTGAGATGGAAGTGAGTAGAAGGGAAACTTTTGATCAATTGAGGGCGGATAGGAGACAAAGTGAGATCTTCCTACAAGAGCATATCCAAAGACTTGAGCTTAGAGAAGATGAGAGGAGAAGGAGGAGGTCCTCTTCTGAGGACTCTAGCCATGGTGGAAGAAGAAGAAGGCACGGCCATGATGGTGGTGGAAGGCGCAATCAACTCCCACAAAGACAACCTCCACCAATCAAGATTCCAAAGTTCAAGGGGGAAAATGACCCAAACATCTACATTGAATGGGAGCAAAAAGTGGACCAAATATTTAATATTCATTTAGTTAGTGATCAAGAGCAAGTAGACTTAGTAGTTTTAGAATTTGAAGATTATGCCATGACATTGTGGCGTCAATTGTGTATGGACAATATTAACCAAGAGCCATCCGCAGCCTCTTGGATGGACATTAAAACTTTGATACGTGCTAGATTTGTTCCTTCCTACTATAGGAGGGAGACTCTTTTGAAACTCCAAAGGCTTCAACAAGGGTCCATGTGTGTGAATGAGTATTTTAAAATGATGGAGTCCATGCTTCTCAAAGTAGGACTCCAATTTGAAAGTGAAGAAGAAAAGGTAGCTAGATTTGTGAGTGGTCTTAGAAGAGAAGTTCAAGATGTAGTTGAGTTGTATGAGTACTCTACTCTTGACAAAATTTTACACTTGGCCTTAAAAGTTGAAAGTCAATTGAAAAAGAAACAAGAGGCTAAGAAGAGTACTCCTTACAATGACTACTACTCTAGAACATGGAAAGGAAAAGAAAGAAAAGATGAGAAACCTTCTTCCAAAGACCACCCACCTAGGACCAATGCGTCTAGAAACTCTCATGAAAGTGCAAACTCTTCCCAAGGTTCAAGAACTAGTTCCATAAAATGTTTTAAGTGTTTGGGGTATGGTCACATTGCTTCAAATTGCCCAACAAAAAGGAACATGATCTTGAACCCTAAAGGAGAGGTTGAAAGTGAACATTCTTCCCCCCTCCCAAAAAAGTTCTTCCTCCCACACTTCTTCCTAATCTTCAAGTGAAGATGAAATCAAACCCAATGAAGGAGGTTTGTTGGTGGTTAGGCGCATGCTAGGCCAAGTTCCTAAAGCATTTGAAAACCAAAGAGAAAACATTTTTCACTCAAGGTGCCAAAACAACAACAAAACCTGCTCCCTCATAATTGATAGTGGAAGTTGTGTCAATGTGGCTAGCACACAGGTTATGGACAAGCTTGGCTTGAAAACCATCCCTCATGCCAAGCCCTATAAGCTATATTGACTTAGTGAGGAAGGTGAGATCAAAGTTGATAAACAAGTCCTTATTAACTTCTCCATTGGAAATTACAAAGATGAGGTGTTTTGTGACTTAGTGCCTATGGAAGCAACTCACATTTTACTAGGAAGGTCATGGCAATTTGATAGAAAAGCTTTTCATGATGGCCATGCCAACAAGTTTTCCTTTAGCTTCCAAGGCAAAAAAATTACATTACTACCTCTTTCACCGAGAGAAGTCAATGAGGACCAAATTCAAATGTTAAAGAAAAGAAAAGAAGAGAAGACGCAAAACATGCTAATCCTTGTTTGTCTTGTTTTATAGGTAATTAAGAGAAAGTAGAGCATGGCTAGGTGGCACATGGTGATTGGAGCACATGGATGAAGTGGAAGAGAGAGGAAAGCATAAAGCATAAAGTAAAAGGCATAAAACAAGTGTACCTATGTACCTTTGGTCTCCTTTGTTTTTAGCACACTTTGGCCACTTTTTGGAGACATATGAGACACATTCTTTGTCTCCTTTTGTGCTAGAACGAAATTAGCCTTGCACATACCATAGTTGGCTCTTTTGTCTCTTATTTTTGTAACCTTATTTGACCTAGTTTCTAGAAGCTAAGGTTAGGTTTTTGTAGAGACATCCTTAGGTATCTTTTATTTGCTTAGAGGCACCTAAACTCTTCTATATAAGGGGTGCTCCTAGACATGTAAAAGGGTAGATCATTTTGTTATAAACTTTGGGTATTCAACCACCATTGCCATGAGCTCTCCTTCCTAGAAGTGAACTCACCTTTGCCTTATCTTGCTTGCAAGTGGCGGCACCTTCACTCATCTTTAGGGTTTGGTTGGCTTAGATCCCCCCTATGAGTGGCGTGCTTCTTCCATTGTTCATCTTTTATGCTTTCCATTTTTATTGTTTCTTCTTTCATTTTGCTCTTTAAGTGTTGTTATTTTTGTGTGTGTTTTAAGCTTGAATCCAACTCTCTTCTTCCTTTCATGAGCTAGATAAATGAACCTTCACATCTAGATAGCTTGCTATCTTAATGTCCAGTGGGAATTTTCAAAAAGCTTTCGTAAACAACTTCACCATATTCATAACCCTAAAAGAAAACAAGATAATCTTTCATCAAAATTAATTAAAAGTATCAAAAGGACTCTACCTAACCCTTTTCCATCCCTTCCAGCTGCTTTTCTAGATGGCTAGGGTTTTCTGGTTCTTCACATTCCTGCCAAAAAGAAATTTGGCCAAAAAGGAACTTATTTCGCCTAAACCAAGGTTTGAACACACAACCATCCAATTTCAAATCAAAAACACAACCAATTTAACCAACTCAAGTTTTTTGATAATTCCTATAAATATAGGATCATATTATCACTCATCATGATCTAGCATAGTGCCAAAATAATAAACAATTAATATAACACATAAATGGCATACGCAAGACTCAAACTCAAGTCCTTTTCATAATAATCAAGTACTTTCAACCATTTAAGCTAGTATTATTCCACGTCATAAAACCCCACATTAAATGTCATAAAAGTTCCCACCACCCGCATTTATTAAATAATTATTTATTTAATTATTTAAATTTCTCGGGTCTTACACCGCACGTCCTAGCAGCCCTATAGAATTGTAACTAATCGCCTGATGGTACTGATCTTACTACCAAGTGTTGTACCAGTACTGTGAATTGTACTAATCTGACATAGTAGAGCAAATGCTACACACTCAAACCATTCCTAAACCTACTCTAAAATTACCAAGTTACCTACATCTCATTCACGTATAGACCCATATGCGTCACCTCACATCACTATGCTATCATGGTTTCCAATCTTATACCACAATCACCAAAGTATGCATATATCCCATCACTATTCCTAAAGCCTCACTGCAACTTGTACACCACAATTAAGCTTTAGCCTACCACCACACCATACCCTCAACTTTAGAGGAGGAAGGCTAGAGGAGCTTCTAGAAGAATGCTCTAGCTAGGTGACTCTCAAAGGAATTTTTGTGAAGTGATCTCAACATCATAACATTACACATTCAAGAGTGAATTTACAAGGTGGGAGGCACCTTTATTTATAGCCTAAGGTGTCTCCTAATTTGGAAAAGCAAAAAAAATCTTAACTTGGCTATCTTGGAAACCAAACCAAAAATCATCTCCAATAGGAAAAGGACATATGGCTACTCAAGAAGGTGGAAAAATACTCTCCATACCTAGAGTGTCATGTGGTCACTCAAGAAGGTGGAAAAATACTCTTCATTCCTAGAGTGTCATGTGGCCACTCAAGAAAGTAGAAAAATACTCTCCATTCCTAGAGTACCATGTGACTTGATCACGCCTACCTTGTTGACCTAGATGCAACTCGACCTAGACTTTTGTAATTGGGCCTAATGGATCCAATTGCAAAAATTAGGTGAAATATGATCAAAAACTACTTCCAGAAATTTATTTTGAAAGCATGGCCTAAACAATTGGCCCAATTGAAAATTATACTAATAGACTTTTAGGTAGCTTGATGTCATCCTTGGCTATGAGATAAGAATTTGGAGTCTTTTAGACCCATTATGGTCTTAAAGCTCTTAGGCCCATGAAAGAAGCATAATGATTGACTTTTGATTGGGCAAAGGCTAGGCCCAAGTCATCAAATAGCAACAACAACAACATAAGTAGATTGACCCATTTTCTTTAGAGGACCACCTTATATACCCACTCTTTACTTTGGATTTTTCCATGTAAATGCACACTTTGTAGCTCTCCTCCAATTTGAGGCTTGTATCCATTTTCAATTTCAACCATAACAAAAAATTGATACACACCTAAATCAGGATAAAAATCAATACATTTGGATGAAAGGTTGTTGTTCTTGGAGGGAATTTATATCAAATTTTATTGGTAATACCTAAAGGTTTCAAACAAGACATTATAGATATTGTTATGAATTCTTTATATTTGTGGAAAATTTGTAAAGTACTGAAATTAACTAAAAACAGGATATTAAAGACAAGAAGGAGTATAGGCAATGTAAATGATATACAAGAATTTGAATAATGGATACTTGGATTAGAATATAGCCCAATAATATGGAGGAAGACCAGTGAATATGATATTAAAATTCCAAAAGCCCTCCTAAACTATTCCTTGTGACAATCTCGTTCTTCATTTGGTAAACTTTACATATCATGAACTTTTGTTAAATTTGAGAGATTTCACATTTTCCAAGAAAGATTTATTTTAGAACTAACTTTTTGAAGTAATTGAGAAAATCAACTTCATTTTTACCATTATCCAACGAAGGAAAAAACGATATTTTAATTCAAATTACTCATGCCAATCATATAAAGATAGTGAAGTTGAAGAAGAATGGCTTACAACTGAATTTTAAAAATGACATAAACTTAGTTACAAGTAGAGGTATCAATTTGGTCAAGCCTATAGGGCTTGGCCCTAGCCTATGTGGGTTGGGGCCAAAAAAGCCCAAATCGAAAAAAACCCGTATCAAAGAAGCTCACAAGGCCAAAACTCCCATAAAAGCCCTGTGGATCAGGGCCAACCCATGGGCTTTCCTCTTCAACATGAAAAATGTGAGACCCCTTTTAATTTTTAATATATGTCCTAAAAGAGGGGTTGGGCCTGACCTTTTCAAGGGCCCAAGACCAGCCCACTATGGACCCCCAAGACCCCCTCATAGACCCTCACTCTTCATTCTGTCTCACTTTGCAGAAAACAATTTCTCTTCCCTTCCTCAAACTATAGAGCAGCAGCTCTACTAAGGCACAAGTTTTTGCCTCCTCAAGTTAGCGAATCTTCTTTGTTCAGAGTTTCCTGAACTTGTATCTCCAAGTAAGTAGACCCCAACCTTCTTTTTCCAACTGTCTTGTGGTGGTTCTACCTAGGGTTTATCCTAATAACCCTCTTGTATTTTTGTGTGCCAATATTTCCAGCTCCTTAATATGTTTCTAGAGTTGTGGTGCTCTCCTTGGGGTACTATTTTGTTTGGCTAAGCTTGAGTAAGGTAAGGGAAGCTAGGGTTTCACTTTTTGTTGTTGTTTTGTTTGTTCTTGGTTTGTTTGGCTAAGTTTGATTAGTGTTTTATGGAATATGAGACAAGATTGGGAAAAACGTTAGTTTTTGGTATATTTCTGAGTTAGGGGTTCAAATATTCATGAAACTGTGATATTTGACATTATTTCTCGTATTCTTGAACCATCGGGCAGTCGCTAGGCGAGTGACTTGGTCGTTGGGCGACTGTGTATTTTTCTGATATGCATAGTTTTAGTAAAATTGACTTTCCCGACTCATTAACCGTTGGATTGAGCTCAAATTTTGACATTTGGTTCATAACATGCTATTTTATGGTTTGACTGGTTGGATCGTTGATTAGATGTTTGTAGCTTGAGAAATGTGTCACGCATTACTGCAGTGATTTTGGTGTTGTGATAATAAATTTTCTTAGGAATTTTGATGTAAGAATTATGGTTGTGTGTTGTGCTTGAGTGCATGGAATTACAAGTACTTAAATGTTGGCACTCATTTATTTGGGATGAATACTATTTTGTGATATATGTATGTCATGGTATGCATTTATAAAGTATGAGATTAAATGAAATCTTGTTATGTTGAGTATGAAATGGAAAACATGACTTGTTTGATTGGTGGTGGTTTGGCATGAGACTTGAATGATTGAGATGGCATGTGGAAATTGTTGGTAAAAGAGTTTCAAGGGAAACTCTTGATGATGGTGGTTAGTGAATACCTTGATGTAGGAGATGTCTAGATAAAGGAAGGTATCCTGACCTCTAAAAATTATTCACGCTCACATAGAGTAGAATAATTTATGTGGTGAGAGTGGCAAGAGGTCCTAATCTTGGGACATATTGGGCCCAAGACATTAGAGGATTAACCCTGTGTTGGTTGGGTGATAACCCCTTGCGTCTAGACTCTATAGAGTTTAGAAGCCAACACAGGCTCATACTTCCTTTAGAATTCTATATCAAGAGTATGATCCGGATATTGAGTCATAGAGTCTTGAAATTGTTTGCTTTCACATGATTTGGGTGCCTACTGCTTTGTCTGTGCATAATATGATCTGACTATTTATTTGCTTTATAACATGATTAAAATAATTTTTGCTCTAGCTTACCCTTTCTTTTGGTGTATGTTTCTTTGCTTGGTTTCTCATTTTTGCAATGATCACCAATTTATTGGTGTGAGCAGATGTGGAAACCCCTGGAGGTACTCAGAGTGGTAGAGATGATGTTGTGTAGAGTGGTCCCCATGGTCTGGGTTGTGGCTCACAGTTGAGCCCTTTTGAAGAACTCTTAGTTTGTTTTAAATTCCTTGCTCCCTGAGCAATCCTTTTGCAAAACAATAGTACTCTTGTGTTATGTTTTATGGCATTGTGGTATGCCTAAACTTTCATTCCAAGTATATTATGGATAACTGTAATAGTTAGTACATGTATGCTTCATGTCATGTGCTCTTTTATATTATAATTATGTGATTCTTAATTTTAGTATATTACTCTATTAGAAATGGGATGTCACAAAAAATATATTATTTTTTAAAATATATTATTATCTATGGGATGGACTCAATGACCCGGACAAGCACGACAACCCGAATAGGGCCAATGACCTGAACCTGCCCAATGATCTCGACAAGCACAATGACCCGGACGGATTCAACGAATCGAACGAGTCCGATGACCCTAACGGGTCCGACGACTCGAACATGCCCGACGATCCAAACGGGTCCAAGGATCTGACCGTGCTCGACTATCCGGTCGGGCCCGATGATTCGGACGGGCCAAACGACCTGAAGCTGCACGACAGCACGGACGAGCCTGAAAATTCAAACTGGGTCGACGATTTGGATGGGCCAAACGAACTGGATAAGCGTGACGACCCGAACGACCCCGACAAACTAGACAGGCCCAACAACTTGGACAAGTGTGACGACTCGGACGGGCCCGACGAACCAAATAGGCCTGATGACCAAGATGAGTCGGACGACCAGAACAGACCCAACGAGTCGAACGGGCCAAAAGATTCGAACGGGTCAAATGACCTGGATCAGCCGTCTGGTCAGGCAAAACGACCCGGACAAGCATAACGACCCAAATGAACCCGACGAACTAGACGGACCCAATGACCAAGAGGAGTCTGACAAACCCGATGGGCCTGATGACCAAGATGAGTCTGACGACCAGAATAGGTCAAACGATCCGGACGGGCCCAACGAACTTGACTTGTTCGAGTCGTCGGACCTGTCTGGATCGTCGGGCCCGTCAGGGTCGTTGGGGTCGTCCGACCCGTCCAAATCGTTTTGTTTGTCCGTGTCGTCAGGCTTGTCCAAATCGTTAGGCTTGTCCGAATCATTAGGCTCGTCCATGTCGTCATGCTTATCTAGATCATCAGGCCCGTTCGAGTCGTCGGGTATGTTCGGGTTTTCGGGCTCATCCATGTCGTTGAGCCCGTCTGAATCGTCAAGGTCGTCCGGGTCATCGTGCTTGTCCGAGTCACCAAGCCTGTCTGTGTCATTAGGCACATCTAGGTCTTCAGACCCGTCCAGTTTGTTGGGCTGGTTCGGGTCTTCGGGCCCGTTTGGGTCGTCAGGCTCGTCTTGGGCTTCAGACTTGTCCGGGTGATCAGACCTGTTTGGCTCGTCAAGCTTGTCTGGGTCTTCGGACCCGTCCAAGTCACTCGGGTTGATCTTTGACTCTTGCTTAATGTAGTATTATTTGAAGGGCCTAACCTACCTTAGTTCTAGCCCTAATCCACTAGAGATGGGGCTTTGGGAGCTGGGACTTTTTTTTGGCCCCCTCATTTGGAATCCCCTAAAAGGAGACTTTATGAAGAATGGATTAAGGCTAGCCCATGGACTAGTGGTCAAATTGACACCTCTAATTACAAGCCACTTTTGAAGGTTGGGGTTCCAATAATGTTTGTGAGAAACATCGATCAAAGTGATGGTTTATGCAATGCCACCGAATTGGTTGAGAACGAGCTTGGTAGAAATATAATTGAAGCAATAGTTTTAGCCAAAATTTAAAATGGAGAAAAATATATATTCCAATGATGAATCTTATACTTTCTGATTTAGGGCAGTCCTTCAAATTTAAAAGAAGAAAATTTCTTATTTCTTTATGTTTTGCAATAGTTATATATTAATAAAAGTTAAAAAGAAACATTGTCTCATGTTGCTCTGTTTCTTTAAAGACCGATGTTTATCCATGACCAACTAGCTTTGTCCAGAGTAAAATTAGAGAAAAGTTTAAGAATATTTATTCTAGATGAAAATAATAAACCATATAACATGACAACGAATGTTTTCTATCAATAAATTTTGACAATATTTAATTTGAAGAAATATCATCGTACGAATATTACCATATTGACTAAACAACATATTTATTACATTATTTTATTACAGACACTCATGTTATAAATATTTAAAACTTTATCATACTTCTTTTATAAAGATTTATATATGATAAGAAATTACAATTGGAGAAGTGTGAAAAAAAGAAGATATATTGTTATGAAGTACTTTTAGATTGATTACCGTCTGAATGGTATGCATGCATTTTATACTATATAACTTATTTATTTTTTATATTTTTTATTTTGTTTTATTTATGTTCTTATTGTAAAATATCTTATAATTTTTTAATGTCATTTATTTAATCAATTTTTGTATTTTATTAATATATTTTTTTAAAATTAGTAAGTAAATATTTCATGAAAAAAATATTTAAAATGAGAAAACACAAAAGAATATATTCTTATAAAGTATTTCTAAAGTAATGGTAGTTTCAATATCTTTTAATCAAATAAATATATTTTTCTATCCACAAAATACATATATCAAAGGAAAGGACTCGTAAGTCCGTTTGTTTTGATTAGCTTTTTTGTTGATAATTTCACTTTGTATAATTAATTATATTATATTTTTATAATTCTAACGTCTTATTTAAATAATAAAATAATTAAATGAAACATTATGATGAATAATAAAAAGTAAAGTCATGGAGTATAAACGCTACTTCTTACAGTTATTCAAGAACGTTTAGAAGGAAAACTAAGACACACCACGATGCCAATAACAAGACAAAGAAAAAAGTCTAACAATAATAAAGTAAGTGCATCAAGGGCAAGGAAATACATCGGCTACAGCCCTAAAGAAAATTCAGAAAAAGTTGGGTCCGACCCAAGATAAGCTATGCAGCGGAATCTCCATTACCTTGTTGATTATGAGGAGTTCTCGCATCTGCTCTCATCAATAAATTGATGATTATCGCAAAAAGAGAAAATCACACACAGGACATACAAGCAAGCAGAAAGGGTAAGTTAGAGTAGAAAATGATTTATCATACCATTGCATACAATTGGATAGCCAAAGATACATACATCAACCAAGCATGTGATGACTCACAAACAAGACACTAAGACTCAAGACACGACTTATCTGAATACATATAATTAGTTAGATTCACTGAATGCTTGCACTTGTGGTGACCTCTGCAGAGCCAATTGCCAATGGGTTTTACCCTACCACTCACAAGGTTAGCCTTCAAACATCTAGGGCCATTATCCTGCCAAAGATTAGGGCCTCTTGCTACTCACACCACTTGAGTCAGTACGCTCTACGTGAGACTCACTGACTCTTTAGAGTGTCAAGATGCAATCTTTACTTGAATCCTTACTAAATTATATAATGAGACACCACCACGAACTTCGTGGAATTACGTCCTAAGCATGAGGCACCACCATGAGCTGCCACTAACAAAGGTCATGGAATTACGTCCTGACCATGAGATACCACCACGCAGCCATCGTGGAATTACGTCTTGACCAATGAGATGAGATCTCACCTAAAGATCCATGGAATTATGTTCTGACCAATGAGGCACCACCATGAAACCTTCGTGGATTTACGCATACCAACATCATGTTTCTCCAACCAACATAAAGTCATTATACATACCAATTCCATGTCAACACTTATAACCAACCATCCCATTCATGTTACATGTCAAGATCATGTCAAACTCATCAATTTCAACCCATAAACCATTCAATACTTGCAAAATCACCCATTTCATGCTTTAACATAGTAATTCAACCAAACATGAGGAAAACATCTAAGAATAGAGAAAAAACCAGGACCTGGGCACATTCTCACCCAATTCTCGCTCAGACTGAAAGGCTTCGCTCAAGCGAGAGGGTTCTCTCGCTCAAGCGAGCTGCTTTCGCCTAAGCAAGAGCTCGAAAAGTGGAACAATGGCATTGTCGCGTTGTCGCGCTTAGGCGAAACCTCCTCGCCTGAGCGACAGCTCGCGCAAGTTCCACGGAGCAACTTCTGGTACTCTCGCTTGGGCGAGAGTGGCTCGCCTTGGCGAAAATACCAGATTTCTCCACTGTTCACGCGTGCTCAGTTCAGGCATTCAACCATAACAACATACAGTTAATTTTTATACCATCAAAAGCTTCACACAAGCATCAAAATCATGAAATATAACAGGAACCAACAAATATAACTCGAAAACGTGAAACCCTAACTTCCCTTACCTGGACAAAGGTTAAAGGAAGACATTGGTGCTCACTAAAGAAACACAACAGCTCCAAGAGTAAGTTTCGAGAGCTGGAAACACTGACCTAGATGGAAAAACAAGGTTAAACCCATGAATCTTTGTTGGTCCACGAAAAATAGAGTTAAAAGAAAGAGTATAAGGGCTGGAGGTCAACCTACGTGGAGTAGAATGAGCTTGAGCGAACTTGACAGAGGACTAGAGACCAAACCTTAGCAGAGAGTTGTTGTAGCTCTAAGAGGGAGGAGTACTGGTTTGTTTCTGGAAAATAGAAGAATGAGGGTGTTAGGGATACTTTAGGGGGTTTTGGGTACCCCATGGGTCAGCCTTAGGCCCAACAGATTGGGGCAGCCCTTAAACATTTGGCAGAATAAAAGTGGACCTTATAATATTTAATTATATTTCTTCTGTATTTCTATTTCTGATGTAATTTGTTTTTGTTTGATTTGTACACAAGTGTTTATTTTGTTTATTATGATATGACTTTGATAATATTTTATCTTTAAAATTAGTTTTCATCTCATATTACTAGTGAAATTTGATTTTAATGTTGATGCTTTATTTCATGTTTATCATCATCACGACTAAATCATTCCTAATAACACTATATTTTTGTGGCATCAATTAAACAAATATAAATGATGACAAAATTAAGAGTTTCGGTTTACGGTTAGTTAAGATTAATATTGAAGTGGTATTAGATATATGGTTAGGATTGAGTGTTATTACTAGATCAAAATTTATAGGCATTAGTCAGGGTGTAACTCTTTTTACTTAAGAGCGTACCAACTCAAACGTCACGATTCGATTGTGACTCGTCCCACTTGGCCTCCACAGGACAATTGATGTCACATGCAACAATCTCGTCCTCAGTCATTGTCCTACTAGGAATCTCACTTGGATTGTGACTTGGCCCACATATATTTGGGAAAAAAACTTATAAGAAATTGTAAAAGGTAAAAGAAAAGCTTAATTAGATTTTGTGTATAAGTTAAAATTGATTTATAAATTAAATTATTTGTAAATTCTTTTTCCTACAACTTCTTTTTTAATCTATGTGTAAGTTAATTTTTATTTTTAGGAAACTCGTTTTATGTACTTTTTATTTTTCTTCCAAAAAGTGAGGCGTTTGTACAAATATTTAAAAGGTGTGGGATCGTATTGAAACAATGTGTTCATCCACTTCTGTGTAATTAAGTGTATTTTGTATGGATGTAAAGTTATTTTGTTTTCTGAGTTTCTAAGTGTGAGGGGCAAAAGTCTCTGGGCAAAGTATTTACTCTTTTCATTATGGTTGGTGTTGGTGGAAAATATAAGGTTTTAAATTAGGTGATGGTAGAGATGTTAAGAATTACAGGAGTCGCAAATAGTAGGTAACTAGCTACCTCATTTATTCTATATATAAAATAATTTACTTGTTGCTTAGTGTCCATTTAAAAAACACATGCAAACTATTTTAAATTTGAACATATTTATGTATACTAGTAGGTTTTTTTAAAATATTTATATTTTAAAATTAAATTTTCATCTAAAAATATAAATTTAAATCAAAGTATACTCTAAGTTATCTATAAAATAGAACTTAAAACATAAATCAAAGTTAATGGTATTCCAAACATAACTCAAAATAAATTAAACTTAAAACATAAATCCCAATTAATGGTATTCCAACCATAACTTAAAATAAATTAATCTTTGATGTTTTCTCCATCAATATTTTCACTTGACACTTTAATTTTCGAAACAAAAAACATCTAAACAAAACTTATGAATAATTACATAGTGATATTATTGGTTAAATTGGAATGAAAATTTGAACAACTACATACACTACTAAAAATTCTTATATTACATTATATTTTTCTTGCAAATTTGTTAAAAAAATTTGCAAGAAAAGTCTTTTTCCTGCTATTTTTTCTAAGAATTTTAATTGACAAGTAATTCTTTCGTGAGTAATTATTTCCTACAAAATTATAAAATTTGTAAGTATTTCCTACAAAATTTGTTGTGAAAAGTATTTTATACAAAATATTTTGCAAAAAAATTAACAACAATTTCCTGCAAAATTTTTTTTATAACAAAATTTATAAGTATTTCCTAAAAAAAAAATTTAAAAATTGACAAAAAATATAAATTTTTTTAGTAGTAATATTTTAAAATCTAATTAAATTTCAGGTTCAAAATAAATTTAGATAGCTTTAATTGAGTTTGAGTTAAAAAAAATTATCTATATAGTATTCAAAAAGATTATATCTTTTAATTATTATTTTTTTGTTTAATTTTTTTCGTCTAGATAATATGGGGTAGTTTTGTCCCATCAATACTCTCATTTGTTTTCATATGTTAAAAAATTATAAGATTTGTTGTTGGTATAAATGATATTTTGGTTAATGTAGAACAATTGGTTACTTAACGACGAATCTTGACCAATAATTTAATAGAGTCAAAATAATACAATTAAAATTTATATATTTAATTATTTTTATTAATACAACAAAAAGTCATATATGAAATTATTTACCTATCATTCTTTGAACCTTACGGGGACTTAAAACATAATTACACATTTTTTAATATAGTATTAACCTTAGTTAAAAAAAACAATTCATTAATTATAACATTATAAGAAAATCCTTCGTTAACAACCAATTTTAGTGATAAAATATTGGTAGTCACTATAGTGATAAATTTGTATACCAATTTACAAAATAAAAAAATTATTAATTATTAAAATAGTTATTATTATGAATAATTATGAAATATACAACTAAAAAAGGTGTTAGCGACTAATTATAATTATCGGGTTTCAATAGAATTAGATTTTAAATTAGTCTATAATTAATTAGTCACTAATTTAGCGACTAATTATAATTGTTAATCATAATAGTGAATATTTTAGTGACCCCTTTTTATTTTTTTAAATTAGTATCTAAATTGTTCACTAACTAATAATTTTTTGTCACTAAAATTGATTAATTCTAATAACTAATTTGAATAAATATAAATATAAAATTTGAATGTTAATTTAATTACTTTCTATGCTAGTCTATAGTCAATTGTTTGGAATACTACCACTTCTAAAATTTACTATTATTTGGAAAGTGGACATTGGATAAGATCGAGTATTATTTAAAACTAGAATTATGACCCGTGCAACGCACGAGTTATTTTTTAGATGAATGAATTTTATTTTTTTATAGTAAATGGAAAAAAAAGTTAAGAAATTAAAAATAAATATTAATAGTAATGATAAATATGATTTAAAATAGGTGATATTAATTTTATCATGTTTATAAATGAGTGCAAAAGGTTCTGAACATCCAACATCATAACAATATTAATTGTAGTAATCATTGTTTTGTCTAATATAAAGTTTTAACTTTTTGAACATTTATATATGTACATGCTATAAACATGTATACAAAACTTCTGATTGATTTCATGGGTTAGAAGACCATTATAATTTGCAATATAAAATCGATATAACTTTATTAAATTTAAAATTTGATAAAAAAACAAAAGAATGCAATACAATAATTGTCAAATAACCGGAATAGTATAAGATTAATTTGTATACCTCTTATCAAATATTTTAAATTTTTATTTCTAAACCTCATTTGTAGTTGTAGTAGCTAGTTACATTTTCATTTTCATCCATAATTAATATTTTCAATCCAATCTTCTTTTTTATTTCACTCTAGAATATGTTACATATAGTTGTTCATGAATGAATATAGGATGAGGAAGATAAAGTCCAACTTTAGAGGATTTGCCTTTGTCTTTTGTTATATGTATTTTAAGTCACACAACTACCTTTCACCTAATTAAATTAAATATTAATATAACTAAAATTCATTTCTCAATATAAAAAATATAATTAAAATTCAGCTACAATACATCACAAATTTTCAATTAAAATTTAATACAATCATAATTTCCTAATTTTGCAATCACAATTTTGTATAGAACCAAAACATAATAAAATTTAGTATTTATTAATTATAATGTTAATATTTATTACTTTTTGTATTTATTAATTATAATGTTAGTATTTATTACTTTTCGTATTTATTAATTATAACATTACTATTTATTATTTCTTGTATATAGAAATTTATATTAATGTTATTCGTAAAAACTGATAAGAAATTTCTTCTTTTTATTTATTTTCCCTCTTTTATTTTATTTTAATTCTTTTCGTATTTCCATATTTATTATTAAACAAAAGCAAATATAAATCATTTCAAAATTATATATTAATATTTCGTGTTTGAAACAAAATATTATATTTTAAAAGTACACAATATAAAATAAAGTACTAAAAAATTAAATTAAATATTAAATTATGTAATTAAATATTAATGAGAGAGTTTAAATACCTTCTTTTTCACCAAAATCAGTATTAAAATGAAATTATTAATTGTTCTACAAACTCGAAAAAAAGCTACAATTATAAAAGAAAAACCTTAAATTTATCATATCATAAAAAGAATCTATAAAAAATAAAGATATAAGGTTGTCATCCCTATGAATGCTCACACACTCACTGCTAATGTCTTAAACAATATCATGCATTTTCATATTAACTTGATCAGTTTATTGTTTCCTACTATTTATTTCTACATAGTACTCAATATAGAGATGTTTTCTATTTTCTTTGATGTATTCCTTTTTTGTATCTTGTTGTATTAAACTAAATTGCAATATTTTTATGGTTATTTAATTTATTACTTTGAAAAGGGAAAATGGTTTTTTGCATTCCAACCTTTGAATTTTGTAAAAATGCTAAAAGATATAAAAATCAGTACAACAACTGAAACCTTTCGGTCAAAAAATGCTACACACAATCAAATTCTACTTACATATTAGAAGTCAAAGTTGAATATTAAATAAAAAAAAATATGGCAAGAAATACAGCAAAAACTGCCACAACAAAAGTCAATATTCTCAAGAAGTTATATTTGGATGAATAACATAATAGCAAACCTAATCAAACCCAATCGATAAGATGAATGATTGAAAAGAAACTCTAAAAATGTTAGTGGTTTTTCAAGTGAAATTAGATAGAGTACTCATTATTTCCAGTGTCCTTATCATTAGACTTACCAGAAATATTGCATGAGGGTCTAAAATCACTACATTATCATCAATTAATATAGGAACATAGTACAGAGGATTCAATCTCTCGAATTATGATGATAATAGAAACTTTTTACAATCAAAGAAACTTTCCTCACCACTGTTAAGTTTGGTTTGTACCACACTACATTTCTTATTGTGCTATGAATTCACATGGACTATAATACTCTCGTTTTGCTTTGTCGCTCTGAATTCACCTGAACTATAATGCTCTCCTTTTGCTTGGTCTTCTTCTTTATACTCATATGGAATACCTAGTCATATCACATCAAAAGAATAAAAGACAAAATCAGTCACGAAACCAAAATTTCATTAAAGAGGTTCTTTTATAAATATTATATTATATATATATATATATATATATAAAATATTTTTTTATATTTATATTTATAAAAAGTATAGAAGTAATACATAAAGAAATGCTAATAAAAAAATATGCATAACCTGGGTTTAAACGTAGTAGCATTGAACAAATATCAAGACAGTCTGGATCCAATCATGAAAGAATAAGTTGAGAAAATGGAAGACAGTTGTAGGATCTGATGTTTTTGAGCACCTGAAATCAACATTTTGCAATTAGTAATGGTGACGGACATATTAAATTTAAAAAACTGATGCGCACAAGAGATCGAAAGAATAAGAAAACATGTTAAATAAAAATAAAATGTGATAAACTGATGTGCACAGGAAATGATTAGCACTAAAGGCTTGGATCTTTACCAAGGTAACCAATCACTAAATAGATGTTTGTGAATAATGCCTGTGTGACCATCCAAGTACTCCACCACATTCCCCTTGTAGAAACAAAAATCCCACTATAGTGATAAAATATAGGTAGTTACTATAGTGATAAATTTGTATACCAATTTATAAAATAAATAAATTTAATTATTAAAATAGTTATTATTATGAATAATTATGAAATATACAACTAAAAAAGGTGTTAGCGACTAATTATAATTATTAGGTTTCAATAGAATTAGATTTTAAATTAGTCTATAATTAATTAGTCACTAATTTAGCGAGTAATTATAATTGTTAATCATAATAGTGAATATTTTAGTGATCCCTTTTTATTTTTTTAAATTAGTATCTAAATTGGTCACTGACTAATAACTTTTTGTCACTAAAATTGATTAATTTCTAACAACTAATTTGAATAAATATAAATATAAAATTTGAATGTTAATTTAATTACTTTCTATGCTAGTCTATAGTCAATTGTTTGGAATACTACCACTTCTAAAATTGACTATTCTTTGGAAAGTGGACATTGGATAAGATAGAGTATTATTTAAAATATAGCCACTCTTAAAAAAACTAAATATTATTTGGAATGTAGTTAATTCGGACTAAAACTGTGTATTATTTAAAATGCGATCACTCTTGAACAAAATTAGACATTATTTGGAATACATGCACTCATGATTAAAACTAAATATTGTTTAAAACACAATTTTTTTTTTCTAATTTTTTTGTCTAAACGCAAGTTTTACAAAGAATATGATTTAAAAGATCACAAGTTCACTCATTGAATGAATTTAATAATTCTGGCATTTTTAATAAATATGAAATTAGGTGTAAATTGTTATTATAATCTGTTTTATTATATAGTAAAATTTTTATATTATAAAAATTAAAATAATATATTAAATAAACTATTATCATATACAAGGAGTAGTTTGATTTTCTTATGTGCTGGTATATTTTTCTAGTAAAATATAAGTTTTCCTTTTTATAAAAGGTTAAAAGTAATTAAATAAATTAAAACTATTAATTATTACTTGGACTGGTTGGATCCATGTTTCCCCAACAACCCAAGTGTTTGATAGATTTGACTGGTAGCTCGCTCAGAAAGGGCTTCCATTATTCCATACTTACCAACTACCAAAATATTAAACTATCAAACTTTATTACGTCATCACACTTCACTTGTGTCAAAAGTCTAAAACTCCCAAATCAATTATATCTGATTTTCTAAGAAAAAAAAACTTATTTTAAATCCCAACAACAGCTTTTAAATGTCAAATGAAATTTCAAAAAATTGAATTCAAAATTTTTTCTTCACGAAATTTTATTCAATTATAGTAAAAAAATAAAAAATAAAAACTATCAATTTATCTCGGGGGCTTTCTTCCTGCATCTCCAAGTATTTCTTCTGCACCTCCAAAAATTCCAAAAATACCTTTTAACCATTTGAGCGAAGCCACATAGATCACACCCCCAAAATTATTTTCGGATGTCGACTTCCATTGAAGAATACTTCCGGAAGTCAAAATACATAACCGAAAATCGACTTCCAAAAGTTAAAATATAACCAAAAGTCGACTTCCGGAAGTTAAAATATATAACCGGAAGTCGACTTTCGGAAGTCAAAATATATAACCGGAAGTCGACTTCCGAAAGTCAAAATACATTACCGGAAGTCGACTTTTGGAAGTCAAAATATATTACGAAAGTCAACTTTCAGAAGTCAAAATATATCACCGGAAGTCATATTAACTTTCGAAAATCAAAATATACTACCGGAAGTCGACTCTCTAAAATCAAAATATATTATTAGAAGTCGACTCTCGGAAGTCAAAAACAAAATCTATTTTTCATTTTCGTTTTTTTATTTAAAGTTTAATAATATTTTTGTTTTATTTACTTTTTATATTTATATTTATTTTTCAGTACATTAAATAAAAAGTAAAATTATATACATAGATATTAATATTTTATTTTATTTTTCAAATATATATTAAGAAATATGAAAACATAAAAATAAATAAATAAATAAAAATTTAAAATTTAAAATTTAAAAAACATAAACTTTAAATAAAATTAAAAATAATTAAGACAAAATTAATATTTTTTTAATATAAATTTCAAGTATTTTTAATTTATTTTATTTCTTAAATATTTTTAATATATATTTAAAAAATAAGATTATATATATATATATATAATATTTTTATACAATATATCAAAAATAATATTTAAAAATAATATTTTTAATTCTAAAAATCGACTTCCTATTATTTTATTTTACTTTCGAAAGTCGTAATAGAAATTTTTTGCATGACTCAAAACTTGGCCCAACAAGAGGCCCAATTTGGACCAAAAGCCACCACCGTAGTGGACCATATTACCCTTATTCTCTCGCTTTTTGATTTCAAATCTGTTCTTCTTTTTCTTTCTTTTTCTGTCTGAGGAAAAGTAGAAGAAAGACACAGTGCCCTAGATTTGCTCTTCTCTGCTTCGGAAGAAAGTGAAACAGAACAACGTAAAATTGCAATGGCTTTCGCTTCCTTCCTTGGCAGAGTCCTCTTCGCTTCGGTCTTTATACTCTCTGCTTACCAAGAGTCAGTACTCTTTTTTTCTTCTTCTTTCATAAATTCTTCATGTTGATTTGTACCATAAGATGTCGTTTGTGTAATTTTAATTCAAGAAAATGTAGTATAAGTTTGTGGATTTTTTGTATGTTTGTTTCATATATTCAGTTATTTACATGCTGCAGTAGTTGGATCCGTAACGCTTAAGGTTTGGAACCGTTTCTCTGAGTAAAGTAGCCTCGTAGATCTGCCTTTAGTTTTTGTCTTTTGTTCTATTTAGATTTCGAAAGCGTTACCTTGTTTGATTTCCTGTTTTGACTTTGATGGACCGTGTGAATAAGTTTATACTCAGATTTGGTAGAAGTGCGAGAAACTCAATTCTATTTTTGCATTTATTTGTTGATAGTGAAATTAACCATAAGCTCTTGTCTAGTCTACAGATTTGCATTTTCGGATTAATTTTTATGGTGAAATATGGTTTAGTTGTCGTTATGTTTGAAAATTATCATATCTTTTTGTGTTTATGTGCAATTCTTCGTTGACTTTGATGTGTTTTAATTCTCCCTGAATTGGGTTACTTAGAATTATTGAGTATGACTTCATTATTGCGATAATTGTGCTTGATTTGGAAATTATTCATTGTGATTTTGGTGGGGCTGGCGGGGTTGGTTGCTTTAACTGAATTATTCTTGACCGCTTTTTGATAGAATACATGTGGTTCATGCCCTCTTTTTTGTTGCTGAAGTGAAGTTTCTTTTTTACTCGGTCGTTCTTTACTATAGATTTAATGAGTTTGGAGTTGATGGTGGGCCTGCAGCGAAAGCACTCAGACCAAAGTTTGATGCATTTACACATCGCGTGCATTCTCAAGTTGGCTTTCAACTCCCCCAGATTGATGTTAGTTTCCCTTCTTTCTCTATCATGTGTATCTTTTCTGGAAAATTATGTCTGTTCATCATGTCTTCATTTCAAAGTAATTGGAGATTAATTAAATACTATAATAAATATCTGTTTAATACCATCTCATAGAACTTGCAATTTATGTTGAACGAGGATTGTACCTTTCATTGAAACAAAGGGATGTGCCTGATTAGAAAACGAGAACACGGGCATCGTGATAATGGTTATTAATTCTGCCTTTATCCTTGGGGCTTATTGGTGCTTGCCCATACCAAATTTAGGGTTCTCATCAGACAAGAGTTATCAGTCTGTGTTGGCCATGAATGGTATAATTGAGAAGAAAAGTATTAAAGTTGTTGTGTATATATATCACCTTAGTTTACATAAACATTGTACTTTATATCTCGAATGCATATTATATTATCTTGTATGGTAGAATTTCTCTGATATGGTTGATGTCCTGATCAGACGAAAATTTTAATTGCTGGGGCTATTGCTCTCAAGGGCCTTGGAGGAGTTCTTTTCATATTTGGCAGCTCTTTTGGAGCTCTCCTTCTGGTTTGTATTCAAATTTTCTCTAATAAATTGAATTTCATATTCTTCTCTCATGCTCCTTTTGTTCTAGTTTTGACTATTTATTTAATTTATTTATTTTGGCTGTAGCTCCTGCATCAGCTTATTGCTACTCCTATCCACTATGATTTTTACAATTATGAGAGTGAGGACAAAGAATTTACTCAACTTTTCATCAAATTTACACAGGTCAGAGACGTGACTTTTTTTAAAAACTTTATTTTCAATAAAATATTCCCAGATGTATTTTTACATCTGTTCGCTAAATATAATATAATTCCTTGCAGAATATGGCTCTCTTTGGGGCTCTGTTGTTTTTCATCGGCATGAAGAACTCCATCCCTAGAAGACAACACAAGAAGGCACCGAAAACAAAAACCTATTAGTAGCAGAAGCATTGGAGGACCCCTTTCAAGGAGGGGGGTCATCGTATCCTCAGAAATGTACCAGGATTTGGGTTGGATGCTCTCTTCTCTGGTTCAGAATCAATCTTCCTCCCTTTGAGTTTTGTAGTTTTGGCTTCACTTGGATTAAATTATTGGCTATTATTTTGTATGATCTTGTTATCACGGCTTTAGGAACTATCTTTCAGTTACACTTGTCTGTCAAAAATGAAAACAAAAGGTGAGAAGCCCTGGCTCTTGAACTTCATAATGCCAATTTCATTCTGTTCTGTCTTTCTTGATGTAAGGTCGTCAAAGCCTGGCATGTGAAGTTATGTATAACTTAACGGGGTTTTCTTCCTACACCCCCTAATATTTCTTCTGCACCCCCAAAGTTTTGTGCCGTTCCATTTATGCCCTTCAAAAATTAAATGAAAATTAAAAGGGGAATTAGGTAAAAGTAATAATTAAGTAATTATGAAGTTACGTAGGTGGTTGTCTGAACAAAAATCATAGATGATGGTATTTGTTAGGACAATGATACTTTAATCCATTTTTTTTGACTTAGTCTTAACACATCACTTTAATCACTATTAGATTATCATATCACTAAAAAGAATAAAAAAAGATAATCTAATGGTGATTAAAGTAATGAGTTAAAAAAGTAGGTCAAAAAAAAGTTGGTTAAAATATCAATTTTCATTTGTTATATATATATATGGGTTGTACTCCCAAATTTGCCTTTCACTTTCACTTGAAACAAGAAGTCAACTTCAATATTCATTTTTCTCGGAAATCATGTTAATCATATTCACACTCATTTTTGGAAGTGGACATTCTATAATGCAATTCACGTCGACTTCCGGGTCTAAAATGCAATTCACGTCGACTTCCGGGTTTAATATACTTTCGGATGTGGTACATTTGGTGATGGAAGTGAAATTCCGGTGGTCATTCTCAATTTTAACTATTTTTCACTTAATAGAAGTCGATTTTCGGTACATGTTTCTATTTTACGGCAGTAGATTGTGGACTTTTGATGGTCATTTTCAATTTTGTTTTCTTTCACCGGAAGTCGTGTTAAGTTGATTGTTTCATCGGAAGTTGACTTTCGAATTTCATTTTCGAGTTTGCGTTTCAGATTCGTAACTTTCACTTTTGGTTAATGGTTTCACAATATCAAAATATCGAAACAGAACAGTTTTGCTCTAACCTATTCATAAATCATTAAAAATAATTTATAGCAACACTTTTGGTTAATGGTTTCACAATATCAAAACATCGAAACAGAACAGTTTTGCTCTAACCTATTCATAAATCATTAAAAATAATTTATAGCAACGATACGGAGAGGAGATCACATGTATAAATGTCTATGATGCGAGAAAGGAGAGACAAAACAAGGGAGGGACGACAATGAAGGAGAATGTGGGAGAATGTGAAGAGAAGAGAAAGAGAAAATGTGAGCTTCCCGATGGTGGGAGGAGAGTTTTGCTGTTGTGCTTTTAGGGCCAGGTGAGATGTGAGTGAGTTAGTTTTGAATTAAATAAGAGAGAGAATGTGAGTTTAATTTTTGTTTTAAATTTATTGTTGGTCATATGGTTAAGGGATACTTTTGGAAACTAAAAATTGCTTGTGGGTGGAGAAGATGTATTGGGGTGCAGGAAGAAACCCCCTAACTTAACCGGAGTGCTTGGTAGATGTTTGATTTATTTTATTTTTTAATCATTTTCTTTTCTTTTCTTATGAATATCTATTAATATTTGTGTGAATTTTAATGTAGCATATGTTTTGGCTTATGATTTGGTTTGATTGTGTTTTGTTTCTTCTATCGTGAGTTTTGATCGTAAAAATTTTAAATTGAATTTAGTCCTTTCGTTTTTGAACCTGTTCATAATAAATTTTTTATAATTAATATTTTTTATCTTTTTTATGTAAAAGCTCATTTTCTCTCGTTTTTTGTGAAATAAATTTATTAAATTAATTCTTTTACAAAGATAAAGATTAATTTTAACTACGCATTGTTTTAATTTAATTAGTATTTACGTTATGAAACATTTAAGTATTTTTAATCTCATTTTTGTAACTTAGCTATAATAGTTAATGTTTTCACTTAATTACAATAAATTAAAAGTAGAGGAATTAATTCCAGAAAAAAAAAATCTAGAGATTAAAATTGAAAATTAAAAATCCTATTAAATCTTTAGCTCTTTAAATTTTAGAATACTTATAAATAAATTTAAAGGACGTAATTTCAGGAAAAAAAATTCTGTGATTAAAATTGTATATTAAACAATGGAATTAAATATCTTAATAAATCTTTTTTGGTTTTTTAGTTTTAAAAGTATTTATAGGTTTTATAGTTGGCTTTAATGCATTTTATAAATACTAGTGAGCACACAGTGGGTGTGTTTGCATCGTTTAATTTTTATAAAGATTTGAGTTAAATTCAATAAAAAATATATAATTAATTTTTAAAATAATTGTTAAATGTTAATTAGAAAATTAAAATATATACATAAAAGAGGTTTTTAAAATAATTGTTAAAGATAAAAGAAGTTTTTAAAATAATAGTTAAAAATAAACTATTTATAAAATAATTAATTTTTAAAATAATAATTAAGGGTAAAAGTGGAAATATGGTATCTCTTTATATATTGTTATAGATAATCAAAATTACTTATGGTTGAAATTATTCTTTTCATGGTTTTTAATTGATAAAGTGTATTAGATATGTAGAGATGACAAGTAAACTTGTTCTCGTAGATATTGTCCGAACTCGTTCCCGTTTTGATGCAGAATCCCCACATTGGTTAGGTATGAGTATAGATAAAGATGTCAAAAAAATCCGTACCGCGAGAATTTACGAATAAAACCCGCAATGGGTAAGAAATGAATATTGTAAGTGGATACCCACAGGTAATGGTACGAGTATTTTTAATACTCGCATATTAACGAGGCGGGTACGGGTATCATAATATCCGTACCCGTGGACACTCATACCCAATGTACACTAATTTAAATTAAAATAAAAAAAACATGATTAAAATATTAACATATTAATTTTGAATGAGTTATTTTTTATCAATTAGTTTAAAAAAATTTCATTTCTTTGTAAACTATTATTGAACACTATTTAAATGGGTTATTTGGATTTTATTTAAAATTTATGAATGATATGTGTTGTATTTTATTTGAATTTATGATTAAAATATGTTGTTAAATATTTATTTTTATTTTTTTTTGTAAATACACGCGGGTACCCGTGGATATTAAAACATTTTGCGGGTACCCGCATAACGGATACCCGATAGATATGGATATGGGTACATGACTAATATTTATCTAGCGGGTAGGGTACGGGGGAGCTACTACCCGTACCCTACCTGCCTCGTTGACATCCCTAAGTATGGATATGGGAAATCCCCGACTTTTTCAATTGGGTATGGGGATGTACATATCTCCGCCATAATACTCGTCCCCGTTTAAATTATTAAAATATTCACAATTAATTAAGTAACTATATATATATATATATATATATATATATATATATATATATATATATATATATATATATATATATATATATATACTTTCTATTTTTTATTTCTACTAATTATTTGGTTTGTCATGAAACTCATTTTCATCTCCATTATATTTTTCATCTTATCATAACCTTTATGTAATTTTGTTAAAATGATGCATGTCAATTAAACAAATTTTTTGTCTCACATTTGAATATTTCTATTATTTTTTACTATTTTTATTTATTGTATATTTTCCTTTTATATGAGAATGTTTAATACTCTCAATTTAAGTGTTTAATAGCACAAACCTTTCATTTACTAGGTAATTTACTAGGTAATATAAAAAAAATTCTTTACTTATTATTATTATTATTATTAATTTTGTTTCATTTGAAGAACTCTTTTATTTCGTTAAAATAATTTTTGTTATTTCTCAACCATTAAGTATATATATTGATATTTGAAAAATTTTCTTAGATTTCTAAGGTATTTTTCATCTTATCACACCCTTAATTAGACATTTGTTTTTCTTTGTGCAATTTCTTTGAATAGTCTCTCAAATTGTTTCTAAATATTTGTTAACTTTTTAATATTTTTATTTAATGTTTATTTTCATCATGTATAATACTATTTCGATATATTTTATCTATTGTCTTTCATTTTCTAACTCATTATCAATCATACTGTGATTTTTTTCTCTATAATTGTATAAATAACTTTTATTTACTACAATATAAAAATTTAATATAATTGTCATGAATATTTTTTATCACCATCTAATATATATTGAAGTTCAAAAGATACAACATCTATGTTAAAATTTTATTATTATGTTTATTATTTATTTTTTACATCATTTTGATCAAATGATGTATTATAACTTTTATTAGTATATAAAAAATAGATTTATTAGAATTTAAAAAATCGAAGTAGAAAAACATTTAAAATATATTTTAATTTGAATATTTGTTTTTCTTTTATATTTTTAAAAAAAAAATACTTTTAAACTTTATCAACTAGGTTTCATTAATGGTTGCAAATTTAGTAAATGTTTTGGTTCTCATGAAATTTTATTTGGTATTCTAATGTAAAATGTAAACAGTTATAATTTATTTCAAAGTATTTAATATTGAAAAAACAACCATATCCTAATATTGAATATTTGATAATATTATGTTTCCTTTACTATAATTTTTTATTATTTTCAAAAATTAATTAAAATTAATATTGAAGTAGTAAGAAAACGGGTACATATATGGGTACGAGATTATACCTGTTACTCAGTGGGGATGTGGATGAGACAAAAGTTTGATACCGTTGGGTTTAGGTATATGGATGATGATGAATTTTTTCTATGGTGATGGGTATCGAATAGCGAAACCCGTCTCCTCCCCGTTCCGTTGCCATCCTTAGATATGTCTATTCATGATTCACATTGTTACATGGACGTGTGATCACCTTGTTAAAAGAAACGTTTAAAATTAGTTTTCAATTTTTCATATGTGATTATGCAATAATTATTATTTGATTTTTATTATAATGGTTGTTCTTACAAGGACAATATATATCTTGCTGCAAAGTCTTCTAGGTGATCCTTCAAGATTTCAAGGTCTTTATTTTTAAGGTATCTCTTCCTCAACTCTAAAATGCAGGATATGGATACTTGTAAAAGATACTCTAATGCTAAAGTTTCAAAAAAATCTAGTTTAATCAATTTTTTATGGTATTATAGTGAATTGATGTAATATGAAATTATAATTGTGTTTCTTATATTGATAATCTTGATTGGTTGTGCCAATTGTTTATGAGTTTATCGCTTTCACCGGTGCAAGAAATTTTTTTTATACATGTCAATTTTTTTTTTTACTAGTGAACTTTATATATCTTAAAATCAATAAAAAATGTTGAGATATAAAATATTTCTATTTGACAGTTTTGTCTAACTTTATTATCATCACCTAATTTATGTTTGATGAATTAAAAATATTAAAAATATTAAAATAGAATTAATTTCGAAAGAAACATACAAAAATATTAAAATATACTAAATTGAAATAAAAATTAAATTAATTACTAAAATATATTGAAAAATGGAAAAAATACGCTTTTTTATTCAATTTAAAGAAAAATAAATCGTAAATTATCTTAAATGTATGTAAAAAATAAAAATATATAGTATTATACTTTTATAATTTTGTATTATTTATTACGATTTATTAATAAAATTAAAAAAATATATCTATGTACTCCCTCTTCCATAACTCACTCTCGTCCTATTTTTACTCTCCCACTATATACTTTCAGTACATGTTTCCTCCTGCACCCATTTTTCTCCCACACACTACATGTAAAACGAAGGTAACACACTAAGAAAGGAGAGAAAAAAAGGGCAGCGAGTAGTACAAAGAAAAAATTAAAGAGAATATGCTAAGAAGGCTTCACAAAAAGAGTTTGGAAGAAAGAGTTTTGCATCTCATAAGGTTTTTCCTTCCTTGAGCTTCTAATGAGTTAAATTGAAATCTCATTAAAATAAAAACTTACATTAATGATCCAAAAAAACCACTCAAATGAACAAAAGGTGACGCTAACAACATTTATTAGTTTATTTGTAGTGTCCCAATTGCGTGAGCCAAAAACCTGTCGGTTGAAGTTATGGTGTTTTGCGTCTACTTGGAAAATCGACTTTATTAATGTCGACTTAACTCATAAAAACACAATATTATATTAGAAATAGCTTTAGACTAGTTTATTCGTTGGTTTAAATGCTCACTTTATATTTTTAAAAATATATATCAATGCAACAATCTTCCTAGCTTATGCTTTTGATAATTAAAAAAAAAGTCAGTGAAAAGAGCTTGCAAAGAAGACGAAGAAAAAGAAAATTATTGTCGGCTTGGTTCATCCTTTAATTAATATTTTTATCTTTTATTTATTTTCTCTACTTATTGTCGGCTTGATCGACTCTACTATTAATAAAAAAATTATTTTATAGTATCGACTTGATCTACACAAAATTTAATGATGTTATATTGTATTAATTCATTGTTTGCACCTATTTAGAGTGGATTTGACCCACTCTATCATTAATATTTTTTATATTTTATTTATTTTTTCTACATATGGATTGACCCTACTATTAATTAATAAATATCTTTTAGTTTCTGTTTGGCCTACACAATATTTAATGTTAATCAGTGTTTTTAGAGTATTAGTTAAAAATAATTAATATGTCTTTAATTTTAAATAGTGCATGGTTAAATATAATATTAAATGACCTAATTACCATAAATATAATTTTACTTTATTTAAATGACAAAATCTTTTCTAAGTGAATACAACTTTAACTGATAATTTATTTGATGCACACCTATAAAAAGTTAAAAATAATTATATTTTAATATTGCTAAAAATTAAAATAAAATTAAACGTAAAAAAAGAAAATTAATTTGAAGGAGTGACAAACCCCAATAGATATGGGTACTTACTTTAAATAAACAACAAAGAGAACTCCAATATATGAGATATGGAATAAGACATTTTCTTTAAGATAGCTTCTGTGAGGATAAAGTAACACATTTTTGTAGTCTGGATTGCCATGACATTGTTCCCCCTGCAAAAGTCATCATATAGCCAGAAGTAAATTTTCTAGAATCCACATCACCAGCCATATTTGCATCTGTGTAACCATTCAACACAGGCTTACCACTTCCAAAGCATAAACAAACTCTAGAAGTACCTTTGAGATACCTAAGTATCCATTTCACAACTTGGCAATGCTATTTTCTAGGATTAGCAAGGAAATGACTCACAACACGAACAACATGAGCAATGTCTGACCTTGTACACACCATGGCATACATCAAGCTACCAACTACAAATGAATATGGAAATCTTCTACATTTCTTCTTTCTCATACTCATTTGTAGGACAATCCTATGAGCTCAACTTGAAATGACCTACAAGTGATGTGCTAACAGGCTTAGAATTTTACATATTAAATCTCTCTAATACCTTCTTAATATATTTTGCTGGGATAACCACAATTTTCCATTCTTCCTGTCACGAACAATTTTCATGCCAAGAATTTGTTTTGTAGGACCCAAATCCTTCATTTCAAAGGACTTGATAAACTCTCTTTTAAGACTTTGAATGCCATTTTTATCATGACCAACAATCAACATGTCATCAACATAGAGTAAGAGAATAATATATTTTCCATTAGGAAATTTCTTCACAAAAACACAATGATCAAAAGAAGTTTTATTATACCCATGATCTATCATGAAGGAATCAAATTTTCTATACCATTGCCTTGGAGCTTGTTTGAGCCCATACAAACTCTTTCTCAATTTGCAAACAAAATTTTCTTTACCTTTTGTCAACACCCAATTTTGTCCGGATAATACCTTTTTTTTTTCTTTTTTCTTTTTCTTCTTATCTTATTATTATTCTTATTTTATTTTTATTTTTATTTTTATTTTTAAATTTAATTTTTATTTTTAATTTTGATTTTAATCATATTTTGTTTACATTTTATTATTATTATTATTTTGTTTTATTCCTTTTTCAAAAAAATATGTATATAAAAAAAAATGAAACAAAAAAGAAAACAACAAAAAAAAAGGAAAAAGGGAAAAAGAGAGGTAACGTAAGGTCTCTCTGTTATCAGACCCATACCTGCTATGCTATCATGGTTTGGTATTGGGAATGACCTGTAACATGGTAATGAGGACTGAAGAAGCAGGAAGCAACATCTGCTCTCAGCCTTATCCCAAATTTCAAGATTGGAAGATGTAGAGAGAAGTGAACAGAACAAAGGAGATAGTTACATAATAAAAAGGGGAGAAGCAACGAGAACGAGAG
>Ga0214543_1003538_pt1 | contig 30208 bp, 13 predicted proteins | sample CNSS2metaG_FD_160094 | JGI IMG/M metagenome (GOLD analysis project Ga0214543, IMG submission 160094) | Root nodule microbial communities from cowpea collected in UCLA plant growth center, Los Angeles, California, USA - CNSS2 | ecosystem: Host-associated > Plants > Roots > Nodule | place: USA... | reverse complement strand
GTGTGGTCTTTTCTTTTGCAATGATCATCAACTTGTTGATGTGAGCAGAGGTGAGAACTCCCCGTAATCATCAGGGTGATGGAGGTTCCGCTGCATAGTCTGGTTGGACTGGATCTAAGTTTACTTGGACTTTCCTTTAGGGCTATGGCCCGTGTACCACTGGTCTTTAGGCTTAAAATTCTAAATGTTGTTGATTTATATTTTATACTTTGTTATGACATCGTAGTGTGCCCTTTTCTTATTCGAGTTTTCTCTTGGATAATTGTGAGGAGTAGTGTCTACACTCCAGGACTTTGTTTCTAATACTATTCCGCGTGACATTCCTTTAATTAGCGTCATTAATTAAATGGGGTGTTACATAATTTTATCATTATAATTGTATGAGTAAATTTTATTACTTTAATATAATAAAGTTAAAATACCTTTTTGGTCCCAATTTTCGTCAAGTTTTTTCAATTAAGTCCTAATTTTGGTTTTGTGTTCAAATAGGTCCCAATTTTCGTCCATTTTGTTCAATTGGGTCCCTTTTTGCTAACACCGTTTAAATCATTAACGACCATGAACAATGACTGCCACGTGTCACTTCGTGGTTTTTTTGAATTTTTTATTTTATTTTTTTTAAATGTCCTCGTGTCAACCTAGTAGTGTGCCACGTGTTAAAGTCAATGTTCTATATTCAATTTGGTCCCTATTATTTTTGTTCAATTAGGTCCCAATTTTTGTTAACATTAACCAATTTGGTCCCTATCGAAGATGTGACAAAATTTAATTTTTATATCAAAGTTATAATGATGTGAATTTTAATATATTATATAAAAATATTTAATAAAAAATGTGAATTTTAATATAAAAATTAAATTTGGTTTTAATTTGGAGATGGACTAAATTGGTTAATGTTAACAAAAGTTGGGACCTAATTGAACAAAAATAACAAATATAGGGACCAAATTGAAATTAGAACATTGATTTTGACACGTGACACACTACTGGACTGACACGTGGACATTTAAAAAAAAATTTAAAAATTTTAAAAAAAATTTTAAAAAAAATTCAAAAAAACCACGAAGTGACACGTGGCATGCTTTAGGGTTCACACGTGTACATTTAAAAAAAAATAAAAAAAAATAAAAATAAATAAAAATAAAAAAAATTCAAAAAAACCACAAAGTGACACGTGGCAGTCATTGTTCATGGTCGTTAATGATTTAAACGGTCTTAGCAAAAAAATACTCAATTGAACAAAATTGACGAAAATTTAGACCTATTTGAACACAAAACCAAAATTAGGATTTATTTGAAAAAACTTGACGAAAATTGGGACAAAAAATGTATTTTAACTATATAATAATTTAATGCAATTGCCATGAATTTGTTTTTTCACCATCCAACATATATTGATGTTTGAAAGATGAAAGATTTATGATAAAATAATATTATTATTAGTTTAATGTTTGTTTCATGTGTGATTTTGATCAAGTAATGTATTATAACTTTTATTTATGTATAAAAAAAGAGATTTCATTAGAATTTAAATAATTGAAGTAAGCATACATTTAAAATATTTTTTAATTTGAATATTTGTTTTACTTTTATATCTTTTTTAAAAATATTTTTTAATTTTATCAACTAATTTGGTTCCCTAATTTAGTGATTTGGTGTCCTAATTTTTTGGTTCCCTTAGTATTGATTTGTTCAATTTAGTACTCTAATTATTTAAAAGGGTTCAATTTGGTCATCTTCGTTAAGTTGGAGTTAACATCGTGTCCGTACAGGACACGTGTCAAGCCGTGAAATTTTTAATTTTTTTTCTAAAAATTTATAAACTGTCACGTGTCAGGTTATCGTCGTGCCACATGATAATTTAAAGTCATGACATGTGGCAGTGATAATAGTTGTTTTCAATTTAGTCTTCTATTTAAATATTTTTCTTCAATTTAGTACCTCAATTCTTTAAAACGATATAATTTTGTCCTTTCCAATTTGAGACCAAATTATTAAATAGGTTTAATTATAACTTATATATACATGTTAAAATAATTTTTTTAAATTTATACATCAAATCAGTATACCTAAATATTCAAATTATTTTATTTTTTACAAGTGTAGAAAATTTCAAGTATAAAAAATTACAAAGGTAAAAATGTAAAAAATAAAATAATTTGAGTATTTAGGTGAAGTGATTTGATGTATATATTAAAACAATTATTTTAACATGTATATGTAAGTTGTAATTAAGCTTATTCACTAATTTAATATCAAATTGGAGGGGAAAAATTAGATCGTTTTAAAAAATAGGGGTATTAAATTGAACCAAAAAGTTAAATAGAGAACTAGATTGAAAACAACAATTACTATTACCATGTGTCATGATGGTAAATTGCCACGTGGCATGACAATAACCTGACATATGACAAATTATAAATTTTTAGAAAAAAAATTTTAAAAAATGTTTACGGCTTGACACGTGTCCTGTACGAACATGGTGTTAATTCCAACTTAACGGAGATGACCAAATTGAACCCTTTTAAATAATTGGGATACTAAATTGAACCAACCGGGAACCAAATTGAACTAAACAAAAAAATTAGGGGACCAAATCAATAGTTATACCTAAAATTATATTATTATTAGTTTAATCTTTGTTCATTGTGTGATTTTGATCAAGTAATGTATTATAACTTTTATTGGTGTATAAAAAAAGAGATTTCATTATAATTTAAAAAATTGAAGTAAAAATACATTTATAATATTTTTTAATTTTAATATATATTTTTTACTTTTATATCTTTTTTAAAAATATTTTTAAATTTTATCAACTAAATTTAATTAACGTTTGCAAAATTAATTGATATTTTGGTTATAATTGTATCTGGTATTCTAATTTGAAATGTATATAATTATAATATTTTTCTCAATATTTGATATTCATGAGACAAACCTTCTTTTAATATTAAATATTTGATAATGTTGTGTTCCTTTACCTTAATTTTGTATTATTTTATAAAAATTAATTAATTGATATTAAAACAGTAAGAAAGTTAGTACAAGTACATACCCGTTATTAGGTGAGGATGGGGTAACACAAAATTTGATACCCGTTGAGTTTAAGTATTGAGATGAAGATTGTAACATCCCGTCCGGATATTATGAATTTAATAAAATAAAAAATAATAATACATCAGCATCATTTATTTCTTAAAAGAAAGAATAATAACGTCACAGTTAATAATACCTCATTTCCCAAAATACGGGAAATTTAAGTCTTTATTTCATATATCGATAATGAAAATTAAGACAAGTATCCGTCAATTATAAAATAAAAAGTTCAAGAACATAAATGTTTACAACTGATTCAAAATCATAAAATAAAATCCCCAAGCTATCCCCTCTTTGTAGCTAAGCCTCACCAGCTCCACCTGCATCATCACATGCTCACATGTACCGCGTACACGATCATTGCCAAACACAAGCAGATAGGGTGAGCTAACAGTTAAAACATACAAGAATATATATATATATATATATATATATATATATATATATATATATATATACACATACATGTTTAACCAATACAATTAATATAACAACAACACTAATTCTTTCTTTATACGGCATGGCCACCACCATATCAAGTATCCTTTATTTTCCCATAGAGTCTCATTCTATTTCCATCACATGGCCACCACCATGTACACTGATGCACCTAATGGAAGTCACGTTACCTTCCCTCCACATGGTCACCACCATGTATGTTAAGTACATCAGGGAACCTCGTTCCATTTCTTTCACATGGCTACCACCATGTTAACAGTGATCTATGTCTTCTATTGAGTATCTCCAGGTGCCTTGCTGTCACACCTATCGGCCACAACCGATAGAGCACGTGCGGAAACATGCTACGGATCACACACCGTAACGCCAGGTGGAGTTCCCAAATACGAACATAGTCCGTAACGTCCCAGGACTACCAAACTCGTCAGCAACCACTAAGGAGGGCAATCCATCTGGACCCATCCGTACTGACCACAACCAGCGCACTCGCACCGGCACACTCGCCAACCCAAGCCACAACTCAAGGTTTCTAATGTTCTTCCGCTATCCTGAGCACACAACTCAAGGAAAGTCATTCCGGGCCACAACCCATAGAATGCCACGTGCTTAACCCCCATCCTGAGCCACAACTCAAAGATAAGTTCCGGGCCACAACCCTTGGAACACCAGCAAGCCCACCAATGAGATATTCTTATAAGCCTTATAGACCATGTTCTATAATTTCCACTTCATCCCATTAATATAGCAATAACACCTGCCGTGGAAGTTTCTCATCCCCTTCACTCCCTTAAAATAGACTCCTTTGTATAACCTGTCCAGCCTATCTCGCATAAGCGAGATCATTCTCGCCTGGGCGAGACTCCCACTCGCCCAAAATTGATATACCTCGTCTAGGCGACGAGTTCAACAATAACCACCAATCTTCCCTCGAGATCTCGCTTAGGCGAGAGGGTCTCGCCTGGGTGAGATGTACTCCCGCTCAAAACAACAATCACCCTCGCCTGCACGAGTTGTTCAACATAAAACACAATCTCATACGATTTCTCGCTTAGGCGAGTCTCACTCGCCTAAGCGAGATGAGCCCTCGCCCAAACTCCAAAACTCTCTGCCCGAGCGATGGCCACGAGCAGATTGAGGATTCGCGTCCCTGCATATCTCGCCTAGACGAGCCTGAGCGAGAATTGTAGGTTAGATTGAGGATTCGCGTCCCTGCATATCTCGCCTAGACGAGCCTGAGCGAGAATTGTAGGTTTTGACGCTGTTTCACGCACACTACAGCAACAGGTTCATCCAAAATACACTCCAAATAGACAGTATAAACATGGGAATTCGGCTTAGCTCTCTCTATAGCTTTCAGAAACAGCCCTCCAAAACCCTACTCTCCTCTCAAATTCTGCCTTTTATAGTCCCTTCTAATTTGGTTAATAAATCTATTCATATTCAGCCACACAACTAAAGTTTAAGCCAAAAAGAAATAAATTTGACTCACCAAGGTTTGAACCCATGACCTTCCCAATGCCAAGTCAAAGCTAACCACTAGGCCAACTTATGTTTCTTGCTACTACACACAATTCAAGCATTATCTCATACAAAACGTGGCGCAACATACCATTAAAACAATAATAACAAAACTAAACACAATTAGCATCCATAGGACTCAAACCCAAGTCCTCTCACACAAAACAAAGTACTCTCAACCATTTAAGCTAGTATTTTTCCACGTCATACATAACATAATTTAATGTCATAAATGCACTAGCCTCCCGCATTTATTAATTTAATTAATTAAATTCGCGGGTCTTACAAAGATGATTTTTTTTTCTTTAGGAACGAGTATAGGATAACGAAACCCGTCATATTGTCATCCCTAGTTAGAGGTAATCTTTAAAACTGTCAAAATGGGTTAAAACACATGGGCCAACCTGACCCATCACAAATTCATGCCGAGTTGGGTTAAATTTTGTTTATAAATTTCAATTTGGATTAATTTTTTACCTAGTCCACTAAAAACCTGACTAACCCGGATTGAACCAGTGGTGAGTCGGATTAGCTCATCAACCCGCAAATAAAGGGTCACACAAGTGTTTTTTATTATGTTAAGCTTTGCATTTGAATTGAGTTGGGTTATCTATAATTTGTTGTTAGATAGTAATTTGTATTTTTGTGATTTTGGTTTATATTTAGAGTTTAACATCATTTTGGATTATATTCAAATTTATTTAGATTTTAATCAAAATTATAATTTAGTTTTTTTTTTTACTGTAAAAAAAATTGCATATTTCTTTTAATTAAGTGAATCAGTAAATTAACCTGTTTAACCCACCAACTCGTAAAGACCAAATTGAATTCAAAATTTTTTTGCTTACTAATAAATAAATCGGATTAGGATAACTCACTGAGTAACAACCCGTGATGAGCCGAACCAAATCAAGTAACCCGTTTTGATATCTTTAAATCTTCACACAAATCTTCACACATATTTTGGTACTAAAAGTGAATAAAATTAGCTTTGGGATTGAGTGATTTAGAGAGAAATATTTAATTCCACAACGTAATAAAAAGACATTAGTAACTGAAAATTTAACATTGGGAAGTTATAACAATATTTTCCGTATAACATTCTAATTACATTAATAACAGATAATATATCTATCTATATATATATATATATATAAACATGAGTATAATTTTATAATTATAATTTATACTTTATTTTAGTAAATTATAGAAAATAAATATGCATTGGGATAAAAAAAACTTAAAAATATTTTACCTCTTAATTTATCAAAATATAACTAAATTAATAATTAAAAACTTTAAAAGTAGGGAAGGGTGTTGGAGAATAAGTGACCCATTAACATAGTTCAATATATATGGTCATCATCAAACATCACAAACTATGATAAAATGAAATATTAGCCATGATGCCTTAACAAAGTTCAATATCTTGTTTTAAGAAAACAAAAACAAAGTTCAATATCTATAGTCGTCATCAAAGATCATGTAATTTCCATTCCTCCTTGCCCTGGCCTGTCTGTCATTCTGCACATCAAAACCAATTATGTTTTTCATGGTTTCAATTCCAAACCCAAATGAAGTGAAACACAGTGCTTAAAAATCTCAATAAGTCTAAATTTACTACAAGGGAATCACAAGGAGTCTAAAACAAGTGTACCTCAACTTGTAAATGAAATTTCAGCTTATAATTCCAGCTTTTCTAGCTCAAATGATTCATTCAATGTTCAAAACTAAGATAGATTATGCAACAAATTTCTACAATAAATACCAAGCAGCCAAATCTCCCCCGACTAAGTGCAAATATGTCTAGTGTTTGAAACTCTGGAGAATAAACTCAGTATCATAACATGTTTGATCACATTCAAAAGTACAGTGGCATGCTTACATTTTACCCGAAACCAAGTTTCTATTAAAAAAAATAAAAAACTTTTGAGAACTCAATTAGAAAAATGAAAACTAATCTAAAATTAAGTTTGGTAACTTTAACAATCATGTTTCTGCTAATGTTAAGTTACCTTCGACTTACTTTTGTGAAGGATCCCTTTGTTAATTGTGAGCTGAAGTGCATTGGAATTCATGCTAGTTTTAAATGAAATACAAACAAGACTTATACAAGACACTTATCTCCCATGCTAGTCTGTTATTGTCCACAAATCTGATTTTCGTTCATAAATAAATGTTGCATATTTAGAATTAAACAAGGGGTAATATGCTGATTCTGTGTAACATGCAATAGTCCAAAAAACCACAAGAAATATCATAACTTTGAAGCAGGACCAGTTATTCTGGACTAAAAGCATTAGTAATATGTGTACCTTGTTTATAAGTCTTTCAAAGGCCTCTGTACCATGTTCTTCCATGTATCTCTCAGCAGCACTCAAAACATCATCTGACTCACTGAATAAGGACTTCTTTTGGGGAAAATACCAGATTTGTGAGCCTTGTGGAATTGGGATTTGTGGGTTCATATAGAATGGTCTGATGTAATTTCTGTACACAACTGCAGCCCCATTGAAGTGAGGCAGAACCAACCAACAACTGAATATCAACTTGGCAAAGGGCCAAATGGGAAGCCTGAAATTAGTACCAAAATATTATATTCGAGAAATAACACTGTAACAGATGTAAAGCAAAGAAAACAAAAAACAGAAACCACAGCAAAGACTATTATGTATCCTCACTCACAATCTTTACCCAAATATAAGCACAAAAAGAGACAAAGTTCAAGGCATTTTAGACAAATGGGACAATTTTCACTAGATCAGTTCCACTTGGCCCAATTTCATTTGTGTGAACCTACTCTTATCCTTATTCGAAATTCTTCAAACTATTTTGACATATAATAACTAGAAGGTACCAAAACCAAGAAAATGTGAGACGTGAAACTCTTTATATACTCCAAAAATTACAACTGTGGTTAAATTGTGAAGCGACTATGATAGGGCAATGTTTGCTCCTTGTCCTTCTAAAGGAATAGAGAGAGAACATTAAATAATGGATCATTTATAAGTTATATGGCATAAAAAATGAAGGTGTAATGTCTGAAACATGACCATTAGAAGAGGAACTCACACTTCAAGAACTTTTGCAAATGTGAGCTCAAAGAGTGTTAGAATGGAATAAAGAATCCAATACGTGAGCCATTGTTGATCATCAGCAGCAGACTTGGTCTCGATCGCCTTAATTGAAGCATATCTGACCATGGAGGCAAAAGGGTAGGCATAAAAGTTGAAAATTCAGACACATTCATTTCCCAAACGAAAGAAATACAAGAAAAGAAGCAGCACTACTTACAAAGGGTAAGCAAGCGTAACCAAGGGTCTGGAGAAAACGTCAATTATAGAATGCATTTAGTAAAAGAACAACAAAATGATTGCCATAACTTGAGCAAGAGTGAAAAAAAAAAGAGTATATGATTTGGAAAAGAAGAGAGGAGATTTACAGAGCAAGAACGTCGAAGTTGTTGAAGACAACTTGAAGAAAGTGGTTGTTGTTGTCCGAGGCACCCATACTTTGCAACGAAAGTTGTTTTGTTTTCTACAGCTTCAAAGTGAGAAATTGAAGCGAGAAAGTGAAGAGGGAAGAAGAAGAAGAAGGTGAGAGAGAAGAGGTTTGGAAAAGAGTGAAAAAAGTAAGAAAGAAAATGCGGGAAAGTTGGCAAACAGCCAAAGTTGTCTTTGAAAATAACATTCGTTTTGGACACAATCTATTGCGCACGGCCAACGAGGCACCGAATTACACTTTCTTTTCCACTCTCTCTGGTCCTTGGTGTAGACTTTTAGTTTTTCTAGGATATAATCTGTAACCACATATATATATATATATATATATATATATATATATATATATATATATGGTTTAATGATCACTTTTTTTATTAATTCTGTTAAAATTATTTAATTTAGTTTTACAATTTTTTGTCTTAATGTAATTTTTATTTTCGTTAAAAATAGAGATTAAATATATTTTTAATTTTGATTCAAAATTAAAATTTATTATGTCTTAAATTTTAATATATTTTAATTCTTAAATTTTAAAAATGAATGGGGATAATTTTTTAAATCACATGACATTAATTTTTTTGACATTTGAGACTCATTTGAGTCAGAAAGTGTCAAGAAATAGTGTAAACAAATTAAATGTCAACCTGAAATTTGTGTGACATGTCAAATTAATTTAACCTAATTGATTTAAAAGAACTATATTTATTTTATTTTAAAATTTAAGGACAAAAATTATATCATTTTTAAGATATAGACTAATTTTTATTTTGCTCCCAAGTTTTAGGAATTAAATATATATTTAACCTTACAAATAACTTACAAATAATTAATGTGATATATTTAGAGTCGTCAAAGTGGATTATAACCTGCGAGCTAACTCAGCCCACCATAGGTTCAAACTGGGTTGGATTGAAAAAAAATAAATTTTTTTAATACAGATCAAAATTAGCTCACTAAGAACCCGACTCACCTGGGTTCAACCCATAGTGAGCCGAGTTGGCTCACCAACTCACCAGTAATTTCTAAATAATATTAAATTATATTATTGAAAACCTAAAACCCTAAACTAAATGCACTTCTCTCTAATCTGTGCTTCCTGGTTCAAACATACAATGGCATTTGCACCTCTCGTCTTCTTCACTATTGCTCCCAGGCTCCATAGTTTGTTCCTCCTTCGATCGTGATCGCGATCCTTCACACGCTTTCTTTTTTGATAGGGTCCTCTCCTGCTTCGCTAGCTTCACTAATTTGACATTGTTGCTCCTCCGAGAGTGATCGTTCACAACCTAGTTTGTTTCCATTAATGCCATACACACATTTATGCACCAACCTCAATTATACACCCATTTTATCCATCCAATTAAACTTAACTCTAAATTGAAACTTGGAACACGACCACAACCACAAACTACCTACAATTCATAACAAAACCCAATTCTTACCTCAATTCTCTGTTACCAAATTCAGTTCACTACCAAATCTTATACTTAACTAATTTTAATATATCTTTTCATCATTCAATTTCGATACATAATTTCACCAAATTCCTTTAACTCAAGCACCAACATTTCCAATTTAGTTATCCTCCTTTTTCCCATTTCCTTATTTCAGATTATTAGACCACTACCAAGAACTCATTACAAATCTCTACATCAATTTACTGTAAGCGCACCCTCACATCCCATGCATTGCTTAGTTCATCACTAACCCCTGTTCATTTATTTTTATCTCCTTGTCACACTTAATTTCCTTTCAACTCAACTCACTAATAACTCTCTCTCAACCACCCAATCAAATTTCCAGAATAATACTTCTTCACCACTATCGCCTAACGTCCAATAAGATGCCGCTAGGCGACACATGTAAGACCCGGAAAATTTAAATAATTAAATAAATAATTATTTAATAAATGCGGGTAGTAGAAGCCTTTATGGCATTTAATGTAAATTGTTGTGATGTGGAAAAATACTAGCTCAAATGGTTGAGAGTACTTGATTGTGTGAGAGGACTTGGGTTCAAGTCCTATGTATACCAATTGTATGATATTTTAACTTGGACATTATTTTAATGATTGATTTAACGTGAGTATTGGTAATGTAATCCTAAAATTATAGGAATTATCACGAAACATGTATTGGTTGAATTGGTTATGCATTGACTTTGTAATTGAGTGGTTGTGTGTTCAAACCTTGTTAAGAACGGATTAAACATTCTTTTTGCCAAATTTTCTTTTGGCATGAATGAGAAGGGTCATAAAACCCTAGCCGTCAGAGGGAGCAACCAGAAGGTTTGGAAAACCAAGTGCAGAGAGTGTTTGGTGTGTGAATGGAGAATTTATGGTTCGTGGAGAAAGCAAAGAATAGGAGAATTGTGGTGGTTCTTAGAAGCAAAAGGAAGAAGGTGTGTGAAAGAAGAGCAATGATTTCAATTGGAGCAAGAATTCCAGGTAAGGGGAGTTGTTCTGGCATGATTTTACTCGTATTGGATGCATTATTGTAGGACATGATTGAATGCATGAGAATTCCTCTTATTCTTGCTGATTTTCGAGGGTTTCTGCCCAGAAACCGCCTGGCGGTAATGCATGTGCTGCTAGGCAACTCATCTTGTCTGGCCCAGTTTCATGGGTTCTGGTATGAACCGCCTGGCGACGACGTGGACCCGCCAGGCGACGTGCAGTGGTTGTATGGATTCTTTTCATTTTTTTGTAAAATTGTGCGTGGAGGATTCCTTGTTAGATTGCTATATACATGTAATTGCTTGATATGATATTCTTGTTACTACTATGATGACTATGTATTAATTTGGAGTTGCAAACATGAGAGAGTTCATGTTACCATTGTTGAATGAACCTGAATCTTTGGGAATAAGTGTAAACTATGATGGGTTAGGGATTTTGATGATATGGATTGCGTATGTATGAGGAAATTGAGAAATTTTGTAATAATGTCGTGTTTGGATATGACTGGAGTGAATTTTAGACCATAGGATTTCAGGTGCTGGAAAACTTTGGGATTTTTCTTACCCAGGCACTGATGTGCCACCTGGCGACATCTTATTGGCTGCCAGGCGATGGCAGTGTGGGATTACCATTTTGGCAGTTTCGTGGAATGGTGGTTAGTGAGACTCTTGGAGATGGAATTAGACGAGTATTAAAATTGTAGTATGGGACTACAATTAACGTAGAGGTCAATTACAACTAAATAAATGATGAGAATAAGATGAATAAATCATATAAGGAAAATTGGTGTGGTGATTAGTAACAAGGAGGTTTGGAGGTCCAAATATTTGGAGGTAAGAGGGAAAAGGGTGTAACACATTAGGAATTGGTTGAGAGTTAGAATACTGCATTGTATGGAAGTGTGAATCATGGGCTCTTAGTGAGGCAGTGATATGGGGATTGGAAAGTGATTAAGTATTGAATAATACGAAAATAGATGAACCAGTAGGATAAATTAAGGATGGACAGTTTTGTTGGGTATGGTACGTAGTAATGAATTAGTGATGTCTAATTGCAGAATTGAACTTGAATTAAGTGGATGAACAATGTTCATACATATAGCTATCCGAGATGGAATTTGTAACATCCCGTTAGGATATTACTGATTTTTAATAAAATAAAGAAATAAATTAAAAACACTGTGTCCACCATGCGATGAATCGCCTAAGCTATGTCATCAGCTCCAACAATGTTCCTTATCCTCCTGTTAGCCATAGCTTGTGCGCGCCACATATTACAACTGTTCACACACACAGCTCAAATTAGGATTTCTCATCCAAAAATAGTACAACAATACAAACAGTTAGTCATGCAAGCGTAACACGATAAGCTCACTCCCCATAGACCCCAAAAATCATTTTGAAAACCATTGCTCTGATACCAAATGTAACATACCGTCAGGATATTACTCATTTTTAATAAAATAAAGAAATAAATTAAAAACACTGCATTTAATAATACCTCATTTTCCCAAAACGCGGGAAAATTTAAATCTTTATTAAATAATTAAACAACGTTCAAATCCATCAGTCACCAAAACCAAAATCAAATGTTATAATAGCACCCATAAGGGTTTACAACTGATCTCAAAACCAAAGAAAAATAAAGCATAAGATTTCCCCGAGCTATCCCCTCTCCGCAGCTAAGCTTCACCAGAACCACCTGCATTAACATCATCTACTCCCGTGTGTACCGCGTACACGATCATCGCCAATCACAAGCAGATAGGGTGAACTTAACAGATAAAGCATATAATAAATTACAGTTATATACATATTCAACACATCACTATAGATAGCACAAACATCCCAAATGACTTCCATCTTTTGAGTTCCTATCACCTGGCCACAACTAGGTTATTCGTGTTCTACGTCTTCTAATGATTATTTCAAGATGATTTGCTGCCAACCTATCGACCACAACCGATAGAGCACGTGTGGGAAACCATTGCTACGGATCATACATTGTAACGCCAGCTGGAGTTCCCAAATACGAGTATAACTCGTAACGTCCCAAGACTACCAAACTCGTCAGTCAACAACTGAGGAGGGCAATCTATCCGGACCCATCCGTACTCACCACAACCAACACACTCACACCGGCAACACTCGCCAACCCGAGCCACAACTCAAGGGTTCCTCGTGTTCATCCGCCATCCCGAGCCACAACTCAAGAGATGCTATTCTAAGCCACAACTCAAGGAATACCACGTGCTTAACCCCTATCCTGAGCCACAACTCAAGGGATACGTTCTAAGCCACAACTCAAGGAACACCAGCAATCCCACCTTTAAAGCATCACTAAAAGCCTTGTAGAGTATACCTACGAAATCAACAACTCCAAGCTGCAACAGTAAAAATCGCCTGGCGGGGACACGTGCCGCCAGGCGCTGCCAGCTCCCAGACCGCCTGGCGGGTGTCGCGTACCGCCAGGCGCACAACGTCTATAAGTCATCCTTGCTGCAGGTTCCACCTGGCAGAAGGTCACTCACTACCAGGCGCACGCGGTTCAGCAGTCCCCTGTTGGGAGGCCATCACCTGGCGGAACAACTCATGCCGCCAGGCGTATGCGAACCAGATGCCCTTTGTTTACCCATCTCTCGCCTGGCGGATTCACACCGTTGCCAGGCGCCGCATCAGTACAACAACACTCCAATTTGGGTTTTCCAACTCGGATTTTCAAGGTTCACACATTCTAGCACATACTGCACTTCTCACTAAATGTATCACAACAATTCTCATAGACTTGGCTAGTCACAATGTACCTACACTCATTGGAGTACCTTAATTGAAACCATTTTCACTTTCTAGACTCCCGTAAGTTTCCCCTACTCACAATTCCAATCCTGTATTAGTGTTGCTACTACTATTTAGTATAATCCATCAGTTTCTTTAAATAGTACCTATGTTCTTACGAGAATTGTTCCCCTTACTCCCCCTTTATAGCTTACTTAACTATAAAATTTTATCCCGCTATCTTATGTACCTATTTCCACCAATCTTAGGTATTCATTACTGCATTCCAAATAGGCCCCTCAAGATCGTGTATTACACTCACGCCAGTTTATGCCTCATACCAGAATCTCAATTACTTTTATTCCTTATTATTCTCATGTACTCATATCCATATAACCTATCTACCATTTAGGTAGTTTCATTTCATAGGCTCACAATCCCATGACCTTAGGCTCCATCATAATGAACCCATTCTCACAAAAAAACTTCCTCAGACCCTCAACTCCGTCTCAGCCAAGAAAACGCAACCTCTGCACTGGCGCCTGGCGGCGCGGAGCTTGCCGCCAGGCGGTGCATTAGTTCTAGAAATTTCTAGATTTTCGCACTGCACCAACAAGATTCCAAATCTTTGCCCAATTCTCATGAAATTTCACAAACATAAAGTTCCTTATATGAACTGTACCTACTCCATAAATTTTCCCCTCAGAATTGCCACACAAATGGATTTCACAGTATCAAATCCCCCAACTTTTCAACCTTAATACCTAGTTGCATTGTTTCATTCAATTAAACCTCAATACCAGAACAAGATCATCCAATTCATCATATATTGTATATCATTAACAAAAAGAATACAAAATCGCGGAGTACAGCTCCCCTAACCTAGATCCTTTAGCTTAAAACTTTGACAATTGAGAAGTTCTCCTTTGATCACCAAACCCTCCTTGGTTCCTCTCTATTCAGCCCCTACACCTCACTCAACCTCACCACTCTCAATAATTCGTGCCCTCTTTTCTGATTAAGATTCCAGCTTGCCAAAACCCTCCACTTTACTACAATTGGCCTTTTATATTGTGCCTTATTACTAGGTTAATCACCAAAAACGTGTTAAGGCACAATTGATGATGTTAATTACCATTTATTGGAGCTTTATGGTCGGTTTTGCAGCCACCCTTGGCTGCCCATTCCTCTTGGGTTTACGTTAACCCTTCACATTCAAATCAAAACCCCAAAGTGGCAAAATTAAAGTTTAATTTAAGTTCTCCAAGACTTGAACCCATAACCATGCAATTGCCAAATCAATGTCAACCATCATGACAATTTATATTTCATGCTAACTCTCACAATTCAAACATTATCTCATACAAAACACGATTAAACATATTATCAAAACAATAATAATTAAATCCACACAATTGACATACATAGGACTCAAACCCAAGTCCTCTCACACAATTAAAGTACTCTTAACCACTTGAGCTAGTACCTTTCCACATCATACCAATCAAAATTTAATCTCATAAATGCTTTTCCCTCCCGTATTTATTAATTAATTAATTATTTAATTAATTAAATTCCACGGGTCTTACAAAATTATATGAATGGTACCTAAAGCTACGAAGTTAAGCAATAATTATGCAATAAGTATGATTGAATTGGAATAAGGATTGGATTAAGTTAGGATCAATTATGGGTGCTAAAACTAGTGAAGTTTCACTACTGGTATAGCGCCTAGCGGCGCGGGTGTGGCCGCCAGGCGGTAGGCTATCAAAGGTGCTATCTGCAACAGGTGGCGCCTGGCGACAAGGTATGATCCGCCAGGCGATAGACCTTACAAAAGTGGGTCTGTGAGAGGCTGGTGCCTGATGACGAGGAGGTTTTGCCTGGCGGTCTGCACAGGCATTTCGCCTGGCGGCGCTTAGGCTGCGCCAATCGATAATGCTACTGATTTGGTCGCGTGCGTTGTTTGTACGCATTGATGCAGACTTGGATCAGGAGATGTTGTGCCATGAGCGGGTAGGTTCATGGATGGTGGTGAACACGTGATGATATAAGTGGGGAGATTCATATCCTGTTACTCTCGTGTGGGGATACGAGCGGGTAGGTTCGTATGTTCCGTGCGCACACTTGAAAGATGATGCGTGTAAGGAGGTACATAGTTGGTGGATCACGTGTGTTGGACTATAGGCGGGCAGGTCCGTAGAGTAGAACTACGAGCGGGGAAGTTCGTAGAGCAGGACTACGAGTGGGGAGGTTCGTAGAGGTAGGACGACGAGTGGGCATGTTCGTGTGAGCATCATAAATCCCAAGTCCAAGGCTAACTATTTGTGTGATTTGAAGGTTGAAAAGCCTTAGGGTATTAAGGTCTTGGCCAAGAACTAACTAGAGCAGTTAGGTGTATTGTTAATTTTATTAACTTATTTGTTAATTCTTTATGAGCTCACCCTTTCTGTTTGTGTTTGGCGATGATCGTGTGATTCGTTACACGAGAGCAGAGGATATTATAGGTGATGTTGGTGATGCGTAGAGACGTAGAGAGGGCTAGCTCGGGGACTTTTGAGCTAGGGATTTTTTTATGATGTTCTTTTATTTCATCGGATTTTGAAAACTTGTAATCAAATTATTATTTTAGTTATGTTAAAAATATGGCACGTTGAACAATAATTCAAATTTTCCCGCGTTTGGAAATAATAAAATTATGTCGTTTGATCTTCATTTCCAATTTATTTATTTTAATTAAGTAATATCTAGTCGGGACGTTACATCACATCAGTACCTAGGTAAAACCTAGGTTTTGTACGCCTGCGAACACCAATATTTTAACCTTCAAATTCAGTCATTCACCAATGAACCAATCTTTTAAAATTAATCAATTTCTTTGTATATGTTCAACCCTCAACATCATACTAACCCAACCAAAACCTATTCTCCAAAAATTCAGATTCATTCACCAACTTTAACATGAACTCTTCATGTTTACATTCCCAATTCAATTTACAAGCATCACAATAATAGCAAAAACATAACTTCAAGCATTTATACAGACATAACAATCTGACTGGGAAGTCACCACATCACAAAATCCACAAAACACAATGAAAATAGGATCAATCACCGCGCGTTGCCTAGCGGTTCCCCTTCGCTGCCAGGCGGTTCATAATAGAACCCAGAAAACTGGGTTGAAAGGATGTGTTGTCTAGCGGCACATTCATCACTGCTAGGCGGTTTCTGGGCAGAAACCTAGAAACCTTCGAGAAATAGAGTAAAAGATAAGGATTCATGCAATTGGGTCATGGAAATTAACAATACATTACGCAAATTAATAAACAAGTAGGAGCAGCTCTCCTTACCTGAAAATCTTTGCCCCAATTGAGTTCCTTACTCTTCTTTCACACTCCTTCTTCCCTTTGCTTCTAATAACCACAAGAAATCTCCTCCTCTTTGATTTCTCCAAGCACCCAGAACCTCTCCATTCTCACTCCAAATTTCTCTACACTCTTCCAGAACTATTCCCCTTCCCTATCCTTTTCCACTTCTATTTTAATTAAATTAATTAAAAAAATGAAAATAATTATTTTAAGGTTTATTAGCCATCAATTCTCATTAACTTGATTGTTTTTCAGACCTTCTGGCTTCTCACTTTGACAACTAGGATTTTTTACCCTTCTAATTCATGCCAAAAAGAAATTTGGCAAAAAAAGGAACCTATTTCGCATAAGTTAAGGTTTAAACCTACATCCATGGCAATATCAATTCAATGCACAACCAATTCAACCCATTTATGTTTCATGATAATTTCTACACCTTTAGGAATATAATATCACGCACCAATATAAAACATATCACTAAAATAACACAATTTGGCATACACGTGACTTAAACCCAAGTCCTTTCAACACAATCAAGTACTCTCAACCATTTGAGCTAGTACTTTTCAACGTCATAAAGACTAGTAATTAATGTCATAAAGACTTTCATTACCCGTATTTATTAAATAATTATTTATTTAATTATTTAAATTCCTCGGGTCTTATATTCTTTTCTTGTCCTCCACGACTTCTACCACCAGGATCTCCTCAACCTTGAATGTTTTGAGTATAGGGAACCTTCTTCTCCTTAAAGGTTGCCTTTGCTTGAAGTGCTTGATCGAGAGACTCCTTCTTCTTTTTCCTTCTCCGCTGCTCATGCACCTCAAGCGACCGACAATCTCTTCCATCGGGAGCATTGACAAGTCCTTCGACTCCTCGATCGCACAAACAATATTCTCAAAGTCGTCGGTTAACGACCTTCAAATTTTCTCCACCACTCGACAAGTGGGCAATGTCAACACGAGAGACGTACTCGACAACCCCTTCAACCTCTTTCATCCTCATGCTTTCAAGCTCGCCTCTAAGAGTTTGAAGCATGACTTGTTTCACACGATTATCCCCTTTGTATGCCTTCTCTAGTATATCTAATGCTTCTTTTGAAGATTTAGCATTTAATATCTTCTCAAAGCTAGACTCATCGACATCTCGGTATAACACGTATAGAGCTGCTTTTTCCTTCATTCATGATGCTCTCAATGCAGTGAGTTGGGAATTCGAACAACCTTCAGTGTCTGCTGGCTCTTGGTGCCCATTTTCAACTACTTCCCTTATTTCTTGGGAACCAATGATGACCTTCATTTGTAGACTCTAATTGCCATAGTTGACGCCTTTTGATAACTTCAGTAGGGGCATGTTGTTAGCAAAGTTGGCCATCTCGATCAAACTCTCTAACTATTAAACACTCTCTCTATATCCAATTTGTTGACAAACAAGTGTCTCTGGATAAAGACTCTTTATATTCAAATTTGTTGTATTTTATAATGAACACTATATGGTCCTTTTATAAACCCTTTAACTTGACTATTTAACCACATACATTAAATATAACTACTACCAAACCACAATAAATAGACCTACCCAATTACTACTAAAATACTATTAATGAACTCTTAGTCTTAAAGCATTTTACCAACTACCCACATTTAAGTTTACCTAACATAAACCTGAAATTACAACGTGTGTTCGTTTATGTTAATATTCATGTTACTTAAATGCAGTGAATCAATATGCTTGAAGAATGCTCCTAACATTCCTGCAAAAAATTTCTATGCTTTGACTCGCTTAGACGAGAACAAAGCAAAATATCCTATGTTGATATTTGGGGATGCAAAATGATTGGTGATATGCATGGTTGATAAAGTTTTTCTAAAGCAAAGTTGATAAAGTTTTTCTTATTAGTTATTAGTTAGATGTAATCACAAATTGAGTTTTATCTTAAAACTCAATTTATAAATTTGGTTTCAGAAAAGGATGTCCATAAATTTGCTTTAATAACTTTAATCCACCTTAATAACTTTACTTATAATATTGGTTTCAAAACTAATAACTGATATATAAACATTTCTAGTTGTTGAATATTGTTTCTATAATATTAACTTAACATGGTTGTGTTAAATCCTTATTCCTTAGCTTTTCTTCGGTTAATTACTCGCAAGCACAGGTGCAATATATCCCCCTTTGCTTTGGTGCTACTCTGATCAATTATCATTTCTGCATTTTGTCACGTTTTGAGACATTTTAATTTTTGTTTAAAAAAGGTTATAACCATATGGTTATTTTGTTCTTATGAACCCTTCTCCATACACTCTCTTTATTCTTATAAACCCATTTGGCCTGCATACTTGACATTAAAGGAACTATTTATTGTCCATGAAAGTTTATTAATGTACATACACATTATTTGTTATGAGTAGAGGTATCAATTTGGCCCCTAGCCCATGGGCCAGCCCTGACCCACTCTTCATAAAGTCCCCTTTTAGGAGGCCCCCAAATGAGGGGGCAAAAAAAAAGCCCTTACCCCCAAAACCCCATCTCTAGTGGGTTAGGGCTAGGGCTAAGATGGGTTAGCCCCCCTAAATAATACTACATTAAGCCATAGTTAAAGATCAAGTCGAGTGACCCGGACATGGCTGATGACCCGGACGGGCTCGACGACCCAGAAGAGCCAAATGACCAAGACGGGCCCAACGACCAAGATGAGCCCGACGACCAGGACGGGCCTCACAACCCAGACATGCTCGACTACACGGACGGACCCGATGACCCAAACGGGCCTGACAACCCGAACGAGCCAAATGAGTCTGATGACCCGGACGAGCCCTACGACCCAAACGAGCCCGATGATCCATACAAGCCCGACGACCCGAACGGGCCCGACAACCCGGATGGACCCGACGACCCAAACGGGCCCGACGACACGGACAGACCCGACGACACGGACGGGCACGATGACTTGGACGAGCCCAATGACAAGGACGGGCCCCATGATTCGGTTGGGCCTGACGACTCGGAAGGGCCCGATGACCTAAACGAGCCCAACGACCCGAACGGGCCCAATCACCTGGATGGGCCCGATGATCCAGATAGGCCTAATGACTCGAACGAGCCCGATAACCCAGATGGGCCCGGCGACCCGGATGGGCCCAACGACATGTACGGGCCTAATCGGGTCATTGGGCCTGTCCGGATCATCGGGTCCGTATGGGTCGTTGGTCCCGTTCGGGTTGTCGGGCTCGTCCGGATCGTCGGGCCCGTTCGGATCGTTGGGCCCGTCGAGGTCGTTTGGCCCGTCCGGTTCGTCGGGCTCGTCGGGTCGTCAGGCTCGTCGGGTCGTCGGGTCGTCGGGCTCATCCGGGTCGTTGAACCTGTTCGGATCGTTGGGCCCGTCTGGGTCGTCGGGCACGTCTAGGTTGTATGGCCCATCTGGGTCGTCGGGCCCATCGAGCTCGTCAGGCCTGTCTGGGTTGTCGGGCCTGTCTGGGTTATCGGGCCTGTCTATGTCGTTGGGTCCATCTAGGTCGTCGGGCCCGTCTGGGTCGTAGGACCAGTTCGTGTTGTCGGGTCCATACGGGTTGTCGGGCTTGTTTGGTTCATAGGGCTTGTCCGGTTCGTCTGGTCCGTCCGGATCGTCGAGCCCGTCCGGGTCGTCGAGCCCGTCTGGGTCGTCAGGCCCGCCCATGTCGTCGGGCCCGTCCGTGTTGTCGGGTTTGTCTTGGTTGTCGAGAATGTTCGGGTCGTTGGGCTTGTTTGGATCATCGAGTCCGTTCGAGGAGTCATTCTTGTCGAGGTCATCGAGCAGGTCCGAGTTGTTAGACCTATTCGGATCGTCATGCTTGTCCGATTCGTTGGGCCTGTCCCACATATAGTAATATATTTTAAAAAATAATATATTTTTCATGTGGAAGATGAAAGCCCATGGGTTGGCCCTGACCCACAGGACTTTTGTAGGGTTTTTGGCCCTGTGGACTTCTTTGTTGAGGGTTTTTTTTCAATGTGGATTTTTTTGGCCCTAGCCCACATGGACCAGGGTCAAACCCTATGGGCTGGGCCAAATTGACACCTCTAAATATGAGGTATAGGTAAGTGTGGATGAACTTCGACTCTTGATCAAAGGTGATGATCCTTATGATGACAAAGTGATCATGATGAAGTTGCACCACTACAATCTCAAACTTCTGGTTGTCACTGAAGGAGCACAAGGCTGTAGATACTACACCAAGGTTTTTATCCATAAATAAAAACTTGCATAATCTCTCTATTCTATATATTTTTGCAACCACAATGTTTTCTTACTGATAAATGTTGTTGAGGATTAAGTCACAAATGTGTTTGTGGTGTACACATTTTGTCCTAAACACATTAAACGAAACCCCTCTCTATTTTCTAAGCCAAAAGAGGTTGATTCTATTTAATCATGTAGCATGTTCCTCTTTGTCACTTGGGACTTCAAAAGATGGGTTGTTGGTTTTAAAGTGGAACAATATATACAACCGGAGCATGTGATTCTTTTGTAGCAGGACTATTAAGCATTGTGGCTGCAGACGATCACTTCTATAAGGTCACAAAAATATTACTTATTCAGTTACTTGCATCACATGTGAACAAATTTCCCGGTCTTAGTTAATTTCTTGAGATTCAAGGCATCACATGCAAACATTGTGTATAACCAACCCTTTTAAAGTTGTAGTTATAATTCATGATCTATGTATTATCTTGAGAAATTGAAGTTGTGTTCCTTGTACCATTTTTAGGATGAGAAAAGATTGAGGGAGACTCTTGGTTTTGCAAATGAATGAAGTGTTGTCACAGTGACAAGGAAAGGAGTCATATCTTCACTACCCACAAAGGATGTTGTTCTCATACTTCTGTTCTCCTACTTCGATTCATAGATGTTTGTGTTGACATAAAGTACTGAATTGTTGATTTTAGATCTCCTCGTTGGCTAATCTCATGGGATCTAATGTCATAACATCTGTTGAGGATTACATTTTTAATTGCTTCAATGTTTATTTTATTTGATAAGTATGAAGCAATTTATGTATGATGTTTATAGGTAAAGAAAATGATACCATTTATCAACTGAGGAAGAACTGATGAAACAAATAGTTATAACAATTTACATTGATTCAATTCAAAGACTCAACAGGTAGTGGATTTAAATTTAATCATTTTAGTTTTTATGCACTACTTATGGTTGGATTAAATCCAAGCAGCTTACATCGGTGCAATTCAAAAACTCATTGGGCACAAATCCAAGCAAGACTCCATCCATCAATTTTTACCCTTGACCGTTTTATATGAAACTTCTCTTTTGTAGAGACAGTGGTAATTGTGCAACGCTGTGTATTCTTCGGTGAACTTTGTTGAAGATTTGAGGAACGAAAAATATTTTTTGTGGTGCGTAATAGGTAAAATGTTAAAGGTAAGATTCCGCAAATTAAAATCCGGAAAATCTAATTTGGAAAAATGCTTTCCAAAAATCTGATCCAGAATAAATAACCATACGAGGTGAGAAATAATTTTCTGGACATTTATTTCTGAAAGAGTAAAATATCATTCTGAAAATATTAATCCGAATATAGTAGAGGTGACCGTGAAGTTTGGAAAACGAATTCCGTATGGTATTGTGATTTGGAAAATTCCGGAATTGATGTGCTGTGAGTTACGGAATGCTTTATCTGGTAGCATAGATATGCTTTCTGGAAAGGCCATTTCAAAGAGTGGAAATGATAATTCAAGAAGAACGTCCGGACGAGTTGGACGACGTTTGATATTAGTGGCTTGTTGGAGCTGAAACAGAAGAGGTATTATCTTCGCAACTCGATAAAGTTGAAGCTGGTGAATTCGAAAATCGGCAAGCTTAACGCTGCAGATGCAGATACTGATTCGGTGCTTATTCTGTTGATGAATTTGTAGAGTATTTTTCGAAAACCTTTCGGTGCGATATTCCGAAAATAGTGTCGTTGTGTTCGTTTCCGGAATGGAAGAACCGCCGCAGTTCATTGTCAGCGGAAGAGAAAGAGGACTAGGCTAAGATTTAAAAATTCCATTACTTTAGACATTTCACGTATTTGATTGTTGCAGGTTGAAAGTTGAGGAGTGGAGGTTGAAAGCAATTGTCTCGGTGGGTCACAACATAGTGTTGGGTCTCTCTATTATCTTGTAGAACTAGTATGAGACCCACGCGTCGGTTTTTTTTTTCCTTATCATTTAGATTAAGAAAATTAATATTTTTATTGTTATATTTGAATAAATTATTTATTTATATTATTATATTCTATTAATTTAATTACATATATGATATTTAAATAATAAAATAAAAATTAAATAATTAATTACTATTATTTTTTATAATGAATTAATTAAGAGTACATAAAAGTTAATGTTTAAATTTTAAATAGAAGCACATTTGGATACAATGAGATTAAAAGAAAAAGAAATATTGGAAGATATTGACATATGAAATAAGAAAAAAAATAAGTTAAACATAAATTATTTTAAATAAAAAGTAACATGAAAATATGAATAAAGTGCAAATATATTGTTAAATGTAATCTTATTAAAAATTTAACATGAATTCATGGTTAAAATTAAAAAAAAAAAATAAATAAAATATTATCAATATAGACATTGACTCTGAATTAATTATTTGATGTGTAAACACATGTTTTACTGTTAGAGTTGTTAGTTATATATTATATTAAAAAAAAATTATGTACACATCATTGTTAAAATAAAATGTAGGTATATTGTGAACTTTGATTTCGTACGAAAGTATTATCCACATATGAATAATTAAATTAAAAAATGAAAAAAATACAAAAATATTATGAGATGATATGGTCCCTATTAAAAAAAAGTTAGAGTAACCTAAAATTGATGTTAAAAATTTTAAACAAAAATACATGCAAATGTTTTGATCAAAGTACACATTAAATTTATAATAAAAGTTAAACATAATACAATAAACATGAAAGTATTATAATAATTATTTTTGTTTTTAATATTCAATAAATAAAAATATATTAATAATAATGGTAAAAAATAATTAAATAATTATGGTATTATATTGTAATATATATTAAAATATTTTTATATGTAGATTAATATAATAGTATCCATGATTATAAATTTAAAAAATTATTTTAGGTAATGTTTCGATAAATGAATAATTGAATATTTATTGTAATTAGAAATTAAATGTTTTTGAAATGTAAAAGTTACCATGTGTTGAGTATAATAATCGTCGTGATTATTATAATAAAAAATATAATTATTATAACCAATAAAAATTAGAAAACAGTGAAAAAAAATTTAATAGATAAAATTAATGGTTATTAATGTGTTTTTTACTTTAAGGATAAATTTGAGGATGGACAAAAATTATTTTAGAAGATATAATTGAAAGGGTATTCTTGACATTTTAAATAAATTTTAACAATTACATATGTGTTTAGAAGGGTGTTCTTGACATTTTCAAAATTGTATTCATAATTAAATTTCAATCACAATGGTTTTGTTTTAAGTAATTATGAAACATAATAAAAATTGTAAATATATTGTATAATATGATCTCGAACAAAATAAATACAATATAAAATTTATGCTAAAATATAAATATAAAGTAGAAGTTAAAAATTTAACTTTCATATCAATTCAAGAAATGAATTAAAATATTTAAACTAATAATAATAATGTTAATATCAATGTTAATGCTTATAATAATAATAATGTTAATGCTAATAATAATAATATTAATGTGAATAATAATAGTACTAATATTATCACTAATAATAATAATAATAATAATAATAATAATAATAATAATAATAATAATAATAATAATAATAATACAATAGATAATAATAATAATATTATGATCAATTAGAAAATACGTACGTAATCGAAATATGTTACAATAAAAAATAAAAATAACATGATATTAAAATTTATAAATAAAAACACACGTAAACAAACACATACACAATTATTTATATATAAAATCAAATATATTATTATTTTGTTAGATAATAAATATTAAGATTAAAAAATAACATTTAAATCAATAGTTAAATATTAAAATAATTAAAATTAAATACAAAACTACCATTATAAAATATAATAAAAATTATTAAAAAGTAATTAAATATAAAAAATTAACGGTCAAAGTAACATATTAATAAATATTACTAAAGACCATTTAAATAAAACTATATATATCACAGTAAAAAAATGTTAAAAATATGATTAGCTAGAATTACTCTTTAAACATATTTGAAGGTATTATATATTAAAAATAAACTTAAAATTAAAATTAAAATTTAAAATAATTTCCTTTTTTATACTTTTCTATACTTTATCTATTTCAATTATATTGCAAATACTTTATCATTTTTCTACTTTTCTAATTCAAGTAATGCATTTATATTATTTCTAAAGACATTTATAAATATCTAATTAATAAGTTTGAACACAATATTGTAGAAACTAAAATATCCTCAAAAGAAATATTTATTCTCAAAAATATTCACAAAAGAAATATATTTGTATTTATTGATAAAAATTCACTGGAAAATAACAATTTCAACAATATTCTTTTATCCTCTCCACCTCCTAATCTCCTATAAAAATAGCAAGAATTTTTCATTAGTTTTACTACCATTACCCTAAACTCAGTGTAATTTTCTAAAATTTATGGAAACATTAACCTAATTGCGCAATTTAAAGTTCAAAGGAACCAAAGTTTCAATTTTAACCTCTAAAAAGACATTCATCATAAGATTATCATTGATAACATCATTAACATATCCATGCACAAGTTGCCCTTGAACATAATCATATTTCGATGATATCATGTTCCCAACGGGTATGAAATTCAAAGTACTTATATATAGAGAGAAAAAGTTCTCAAACAGAATATCGTACAATATAATAATTAAAAAGATCACTATACCCCAAACCCATAATGGTACATGATTTTTCAATTTTACTACTACTTAATTTATGTAGAAATTCACATGCATCTATGACATCCCATTATCATTAGGACTCATGTACTTGAGTAAGCGTTTTGAAATAATAATAAGTGACAAATATCCGTCTACAAAACTAAACAAATACTCATTTAAAATGAAATGAATTATCTATGAAAATAATGTAATTTACAAAACAATGGGAGGATTGAGCAAGAAATATAAAGAATAGTGTAATGTGGCAAACAGACTACTATGAATGATCCCTTTGGTAGATTTTCCACCCAACTTTACATTGGAAGCAAATAGAAAAATAACCCAAGAATCTGAAATTTGTCCTTGTCCTACACATTCTTAATTGTTAGAGACTCTGCTTCCAAATTCAAAAAGATTCCCCTTATGCAACAAAGTAAATCAGAGGCCCATTAATTCTCAATAAATTCATGGAATGTATGGCAATAGTTGATTTATTAAACTTAAAGCATGGAAGAAACTATTACACTTCAACCTTGTGGTAAAATAAAAATCTTAGTGACTTCATATAACATACTGACATAACTTAGTTTGTTTTCAAGGTATATGATTACAATACTTCAATCTTTATGATAGAGAGGTTGTTTATAAAATATTGTTTAATCTACACACACAAAGAAACAAATTACAACAATATATTATACTTGGTTGCATTTACTTTAGCTAAGTTAGTAGGTCTTGCAAATTACAAAATTATGATAGTTGATGGCAGAATCAATAGTATTGCCTCCACTTTAAACATACCCTCTCTTATGACCTTATAAAGTCAAAACAGAACATGCTTCTAAGAGTAAAATATACTTCCATTGATTTCATATCACTTAAGAGGAACCTTTTGTAATTTACAATGTAATGCATACATATCATAACTATCATGCAATTCAAAAAATTGTCTTTCAAACCCATTAACTAAATAGAAGAGGAGTGTTTTCATTGCCATACCTTCCATGAAGTCAATTATATAGAAGGAAAATCCTTTTTAACTTTGTTTCTGATTGTACTCCAAGGTCTTCCTACATACCAATTAAATACAATGCAATGCAAATAAATTTGTCAGCATACTTTATTCAAGTAAAAGGTATGTGTTTCAGGCTTCGGAATCAAGATACTATCAGACCATAGCCTTTAGATATGACCCCTTAGGTTTTTTTGCAAACAGTACAATTCGTCTAGTTTTGTCAATTTTCATCAGTCCATCATCTGATACTCGGCTACAAGACAATTAACATGATTAAATCCAAACTCAATTCAAGATAAAACAAAATACGATATCATTTTTAGTGAATGTTTAGATCTTGTGAATAAGGTGGAGTTCCTTTATTTTGAGAAATCAAATGTTGTAGATTTTCACGTAGAGATACTTGTCATCCATTGGAACACATGAAACTCTGATATCAACATTCGTGTCAACGTGTCTCTGCAATCATAATCCCCATCAAAATCAATATTAGTTTCAAAAAACTATAGAATGTTATAAGTTGTAATGTTAGATGAAAATTTATACTTGTACAAAGTCCATATAGTCCATTCGGTAAAGATGATCCCCAAAAAGTATCAATATATGCTCCACATTCATGTACTTGGCATCCTACAAGATCATGTCGAACCACATTCACTACTCAATATATCAAAATAGTATTTTTAAGAAATACACAACATCATATGTTTTTACCTCAAAAACCAAAATAAATTGCCTAATAACATCAATTGTTCCTCGGAACCAATTCTTCCTTACTTCTCCAGGCATCTGAGTAGCAGCCAAGACTTGTTCCCATATAATTTCAAATTGATTTTTGATAAAAACTTGTAGCAAAAAACACTTTCCAAAAGAAAATAAGGATCTTGTTTGGTTCTCTCACTGTAACATTCCTAAGGAATATTACTTAAATAAATAAAGAAATAATAAAAGAAAGTAAAACGTCATGATATTATTATTCCCAAGACGCGGGAAAAGTAAAAATGTTTAAGCATTGTGCCACAATATTTAAACTCGTAGTATTTAAAACTTTACAATTTCCAAAAGTCAAATTAAACATAAATGAACATCATAAATATAATCCTAGCTTAATCCCAGCTAGCCCTCACTCCGTCGCCTGAGCGTCCTTAGCATCACCTGTATCAACATCTGCTTCCGTGTAACGAATTACACGATCATCGCCATACACAAACAGAAAGGGTAAGCTGAGAAAATAAAACAACAGATAGATAATAAACAAATAAGACATACACCCATCTTATTCATCTTACTTAGTTCTTGGCCAAGACCTTAACCCCAAGACTGTATAGCCTTCAATTCACACAAAAGGTTAGCCTTGGACTCGAGAATATGATGCTCACACGAACCTGCCCGCTCGTGGTCCTGCCTCTACGAACCTCTCTGCTTGTAGTTCTGCTCTACAAACCTCTCCGCTCGTAGTCCTGCTCTATGGACCTACCTGCCCGTAGTCCAACACATGTGATCCACCAGCCTCGTACCTCCCCGCACGTGGCATCTCTCAAACGTGAGCACGAAACATACGAACCTACCTCGCTCGTATCCCCACGTGAGAGTAATTGGATATGAACCTCCCCGCTCATATCATCACATGTTAACCACCATCCATGAACCTACCCGCTCATGGCACAGCATCTCTCGATCCAAGTGTAGCATCATTGCTCAAACAACACACAAAATAAATCAGGAACAACAGCATTTTCGCTTGGCTCAGCCCACACGCCGCAAGGCAAAATCGTTCCAGATCGCCTGGCGGTACCAGCCCACCACCAGCGCCAGCGACCTTCCAGCGCCAGAAGCATTCTGCTACTGGTTTTGGCACACAATTGGGTTGACTCTATGATCCAGATTACTCTATGGTACGTTGTTCACTCATGTTTTAGTACCTGATTCTAATTTCCCATCAACTCCAACTGGATTTGGTTTCTCTATAACCCATCATTATCATTTTAACCCTTTCCATTGGGGTTCACCTACACTTATGTAAATTACATCATGTCTCAGTTTACCAATAGTGGAACCCAATTCCACTCATTTCTGTTACCCAATTAAGCTTATCAATAACAATCCTATATTTACCCAATGGATCGAGCACTCTTCCATTACCCAACAACTCTTTCCAATTTCCATTTGTGCAATCCTGTGAAATTCATAGTTCCAACTTATCTATCATTCCCGTCTAACATTATTGATCAATACTATCAGTCTTTTCTAACATCAAACTATTAATTTACCATCATGTTTATTACCTATTAGACCACCTTGCACCCCATTTGCACACACCAATTCATTACCCGAGATATAGGCATAATCACTTTCTATTCCTCTATATTACCCCCATTCAAGCTAACTTCTCTCCAAAACCATCTCACCCATAACTTCTCTCACCGCCACTGCACCAAACTTCTCAATGTGAAGCTTTCTGTGGCCATCGCCTGGCGGCCAATAAGATGCGGCCAGGCGGCACGTCAGTGTCTGGTAGAATCCCAGATTTCTTGCCCCTACGAACCCACTTCTTCTCTTCTACTGTTCCATCCATCACCACCCATTACTCTCGCGAAACCCGATCATTTTATACCACTAAACCACTCCATAATCACATACCAATCAAATAAATGCAGCATTGATATCAAGCTTTTGATAATTCAGAACCCTTCACACACTTACTTGAACCCCTAGGTCTCGCAATCGCAACCCAAATTCTAACCACTCGCAAAGACATCGTATCAGTATAATCAATCATCAAATAAGGCAAAAATATCAAATGGAACCTCAACACATGATGAAATTCCCGAAAGCAAAGAAAAAGATCAACAAACATAGCACACCACCCGGCGGGATTCAACTCACCGCCAAGCAACTTGAAACAAAACCCATAATTGGGTTATACCCCCCTTACCTCTGATCCGAGATATTCAGGAGGAACAGATTGTTCCAGCCCGATATCGTCAAGAATTTCTTACGATTGCATGGGAACAGGTTCATCTTCGAAGTATTTATCCCTTCCAATATTTTTCTATTGGAGCTTCTCTG
>Ga0214543_1003530_pt1 | contig 30264 bp, 15 predicted proteins | sample CNSS2metaG_FD_160094 | JGI IMG/M metagenome (GOLD analysis project Ga0214543, IMG submission 160094) | Root nodule microbial communities from cowpea collected in UCLA plant growth center, Los Angeles, California, USA - CNSS2 | ecosystem: Host-associated > Plants > Roots > Nodule | place: USA... | reverse complement strand
GTTTTTCTTCTCGCAGCTTCTCATTGCCTTTTTTTTCCCTATTCTCTGTTTTGCTTCTGTATTCACACATTTCCTCTCCCGAGACATCAATTGTTGATCATTACCATGAAGATGAAATTCTGATATTCTTATGATTTTCTAAAATTATTTATAAAAAAATCGTTTAGCTACAAAAATACTTAACATAATATTTTTTTTGGAAAGAAAAATAATCTACTATCATATTTCTGTGTAAATGTTAGAATACTCCAAGTCTATTATAAATTTAAATATTATTCTTTGTTGAAGAAAAAAATCTACAATCATATATAGACTTAAATAGTTTGGTTCAAACGCTATCAAACATTCCCTTGAAATATATCATCCCATATTTCAAATGTATATTCATTTACCTTTATATCCGGAATTTCATCAACTGCAACACCTGCATTTTCCACCATTTTGTGGTCAATACATTTCTCCCAACAATGTTAATTTCATCATCTATAGAAAGTAATTAAGGACTTGGTGGAAGGAGCTTCTCAATAAGAATCTTTATAAAAAGAAAATTTGACTTTGGCATAAATTAAAATTAATTTGTGTAAATTAAAAATAAAAAGTTAAAGAAGTTAAATGATAATTAAAGGATTTTTTTTAGCTTCTAAGTAAATTTTTTTTATCAACAATTGATTGAGTACAATAAACATATTTCACTTTTAATATAATAAGAAAACAATTACAAATTTACTACTAAAATTTTAGTTTTATCAATTTTATATGAACTTTTAGTGATTAAGTTAATAGAACATAATTTAGTTTTTATTAATTATCATATGTGTATATTAAACGAAACTAACCATTCTATATGAAATGAAGTTCAAACAAAAATACCATTTAAAGTTATCGTATAAAAGTTGTAGTTTTCTTTTATTGTAGTGAAAACTAAATATCTCAATACTTGTAAGACTATTTATCCTAAAACATTTTACTAAAAGAACATAAAAATAATAGAATGAAATTTAACATATTTATAAATAAATTAATCACAACTCAGGAAATTAATTTTACTTTCCTTTACTTTACTTCAATTTGTTTCATTACTAAACTTGGAATATGCCAATATTTACCATACGATTATTTGTCTTAAAATATTTTATAAAAAAATAGAATAAAATAAAATTGACTTATTTATAAATACATTAATTATATCAAGAAATCAATTTCATTTTCCTTCAATTTTACTTTAGAAATCATTGTGAACACAACAAAAAAATGACTTTAGATAACACTAAATGACACCACATGTATAACATGTATAAAAATGTGGTCTAAACATAGTAAAGACAACATTTTTGTATACGTGACTTAAAAATTATCTTAAGCAACATTTATATAAAGTGCTTGTAAAAAGTGTGGGCTAATCCACAAAAATGTGGTCTAAAATACACTAAAAATTAAAGCTTTTAGATTAGAAATATTTTCTTCCTCCTTTTTTGGTTGAAAATGCAAAACTTAGTTCCAAAAACGCAAAAATTTGAATTTTTTCCCTCCATTTGATTTTAGATTGAAAATGCCAAGAGCTCATAACGTTGAAAATGTGAAGTTTTGAAAAATATATACATCAAAACCGTTGTCTTTTATGAAAATTTTAAGCAACGATTTAAAATTTGTTGTCGTACTGAAAAATGTGACCTATTAACTATACTCACCTAGACTACACTTAAAAAATTGTTGTCTAAACTTTAGTTTACGATTTTTGTGATTTAACTTATAATTTTGTGTTGTTGTCTAAAACGATTTTTGTTGTAATGGAAGAAATTTGTCACATAAATAATAATAGAAACATATATACATCAAATGAAAGAAATACCTTTAGGGTTCAACCGTGCAGTGGAGAACCAGGCAGCACAAAGAAATACAAACACAACACAAGCTGCAGTGTTCTTGATTAGCACCATCACAGTCTCTGATATAACTTGTATAAGTAATGCTATTCCTTTCGGAAGGTAAAGCTTTACCTTAAAATAAAATTGCGTAAAAGAGAAATCAGTTCCAAAGGGTAAGTTTTCATTTATAGGAAGTGAAGGAAAACCCAAGTCAAAATTAACCAACAATTCCTTAATACAACGAACTAAATCCATGTGATCAAATTTAAATTATTCATATACCTATAAAATTCAAGGGCAACTTTTAGAAGCTATCGTGCAACAACTAGTCCTTGTTGAACGTTCAAATATTTCAAATGCTTGGGAACTAAAACTATTTCTCAATCCCAATAATTACAACTTCAATGAATCCCCACTCCAAGCATCGATAGATGTATATTTTGTAGTCTTTATATGTGTTCTCTGTTGGTCTAGCAAAAAAGAAATCATTAAATTTGGTTCTATCAATTCTAAAATTTATTTTTGTCATTATTTAATACTGAATTATTAGCATCTAATTCTTTAAAATTAATGGAATATTTTTTTTTTGAGTGCCTAACAGGAAAACAAATACCATATTTATAAAAATGGAAAAAACATTAAGTAAATAATAGTCGTGGATATCAGGAACAAAAGTTTTAAGAAGGTTTGAGAATTTCTATGTGAATCGGTGGTCCAGAGAATGTATCGAACAGTGGCATTAGAATTGCAGAGAGGTTAAAACACCACGTAGTGCCACCATTCTTGGGATAGGAGAGAGTTCAGAAAGGGTTGACAACAGAGATGGTGTTACTCGTGATAACGTGGAATTGAAGCTTTCTGTGTTTTGCGTCTGTCTACCACCATTCAATCAACGAGAAAAAACTATGTGCTTTAATTTCCCTAGGCAGGCACACTACGTTAAACAATGTGATTCACGAATAATTAAATTAAGGTACTAGATTTCCCATGTAATAGAACATGACCATTTTGCAGTTCAAGGTGTACACATATTGTCCCACAAAAACAAGTTATTTAGTAATAACTACTAACTAACCGAAGGAAAAACAACAACACAAATAATATACTAGATAAAGTAGTGAATATAATTTCTCTTAACTTGCAAAAACATATGAGGAACAACTATCAAATAGCAAAGAGCAGCAATAATAAATCACCACAATCACAAGTAAATATATCAAAATTTTAATGTGAAAAACTTCTCAAATCAAGGGTAAAAATCACAAGTCGTCCAAACCAAAAAAATAGCTTCACTATGATCAACTCTATTGTTTTGTCTCTCTTCTTATTTTGCAGCCCCTCTCCACTAGGTTAGGTGAGACATGGACTTCTCAAGTTTTGGGCATTTTCTCCTCACAGGAAAGGAGCCCAATACCCAACAAATCCCCCCTCACAACTATGTGAAGATAACTGCTAAATCGACGATCTCACAAAAAACTTTAAACGTCCCTCTTGGCAACGCTTTAGTCATCATATCAGCACCATTATCATCTGTATGAACTTTTTCCAACGCCAACAACTTAGCATCCAAAGCATCACGTACTCACATCAATATGTTCGGATCTAGAATGGAAAGTTGGATTCTTACCAAGATGGATAGCACTTTGACTATCAACAAATAATGGATAGTTATCTTACATAAAACTAAGCTCCTGCAAGAATTTCTTCAACCATAGCAATTCCTTGCATGCTTCAGTAATGGCAATGAACTCTGCCTTTATAGTAGACAATGCTACACACCTTTGCGGTCTTGATTGTCAAGTCATAGCCCCCTGCAAAATTAATCAAATAGCTCGAGGTTGACTTCTTGGAATCAATGTCTCCAACCATATTTAAATCTGAGTATCGCACCAAATTAGGCTTATCACCTCCAAAACAAAGCTTCATATCAATAATACCATGAAGATATCTCAAAATCCATTTCACAACATTCCAATGCTCTCTACCTGGGTTTGACAAAACCGATTGACTATACCAACAACATGTGCAATATCTGGTCTCGTGCACACACATACATTAAACTGCTCACCGCAGACACATAAGTAACTCTGCTTATATATGCCTTCTCAACTTCATTTGAAGGACTCTATTACACTTAGTTTATAATGAGTAGCAAGAGGAGTGCTTACGACTTTCACATTTTCCATTTGGAATCTCTACAACACCCTTTTAATATAATGTTCATGTGATAGCTAAAGCTTTTTTTTCTTTTCTGTCTCTAATGATTATTATTTCAAGAATCTGTTTAGCAGCTCCTAAGTCCTTCATAGCAAATGACTTGCCCAATTGCTTCTTCAACCTGTTAATTTTGGAAACATCTTTCCCAACAATAAGCATGTCATCAACATATAATAACAAGATAATAAGGTCATCATAAAAAAAAATTTTAATAAAGACACAATGATTAGAAGTAGTCTTCTTGTAGCCTTGCTCACATATAATGAGTTTCAGGCCTCCTGCTACTCCCACCACAAGAGTCAGTCCGTTCTAAGTGAGACTACCTGACTCTTTAGAGTGTCAAGATGCAACCTTACCTTGAATCCTTACCAAATTATATAGATGGGGCACCACCATGAACTCCCACTAACAGGGGTCATGGAATTACGTCCCGACCATTGAAGCACCACCATGAGGTCTCACTTAGAGGCTCACGGAATTACGTACTGACAACATAACAATCATATTCAAACAATCATGTAATATTTATCATGCTTATAAATCTCATGCCAACATTTATAATCAATCCTCAAACATGTTCCATGTTGAATCCATTCCAAATCATCCTTCCCAATCCATGAATATAGAAGTGTAATTCATACCGACACCGTGCCACTTTGATTACCAACCATCTCATACAAGTCACATGCCAAGGTCATGTTAAACTTATCAATCACAGACCATAAACAATTCTACTCATACCCATTCACCCAATTCATACTTTTAAAAGTAATTGAATCAATCCACAAGTTCAAGTTAAAGTAAGGAATTAAAATTCTGCAGCAATTTTCGCCTAAGCTAGACTGATCTCATTAAGCTAGACTGGTCTCGCTTAAGCTATAAATTCTTGCTTAAGCTAGACTGATCTCGCTTAAGCTAGAAATTCTCGCTTAAGCTAGACTGATCTCGCTTAAGCTAGACTGATCTCGCTTAAGCTAGAAACTCTCGCTTAAGCTAGAGTGATCACGCTTAAGCTAAAATCTCTCGCTTAAGCTAAACTGAAAGATTTTCACTGGTTTCAACATGTAAAAACACAAAATCCCAAACAACAAAAATTTAAGAAAACACAAGCACGTTGTATAAAACGTTGGCATCATATTTCACGCTTTATAAGGGTGAACAAATCAATCATGGGAGCATACAAACATTTAAACAATTGTGTTGTCAATCTCGCTCAAGCTAAGGAGCTCTCGCTCAAGCTAAGGAGCTCCCGCTCAGGTGACAGGGGTGTCTCGCTCAAGCGAAAAGCTTTCGCTTAAGCGAGATTGAAAACAGAGAGTACTTCGAGTTCTCGCTCAAGCTAGCCCATCTCGCTCAAGCGAGAGGCCTTCGCTCAGGCGAGCACTCGAAACTAAAGGGGGCGAGTTACTGCCATGCTCGCTTAGGGGAGAGTTTCCCGTTTGGGCGAGAAACAGCTCGCTTAGGTAAGCATATCAGATCTCACCTGCTCTCAGGCATGCAAAGCCAAAAGTCCATTCATAAACAATACACAAATTATTTTCACACCATCAAAAGCACATCAAATCATCAAGAGCACCCAACAGAACCAAAACAGGCACATTATTTATAAAAGCATAAAAAAATCCTAGCTTCCCTTACCTAGAAAGAGCTAGCCAAAAGACTCGTATACCCAAACAATAAGCACCACAACTCTGGGAACAACTTACTAAGCTGGAAAAAATGGTAGAATAGAGGAAAACAAAAGGTTACCAAGAGGGACCCTTGTTGGAACTAAGACAACAATGCTAGAAAAAAATGGAAGTATGAGATGAGGGATAACTTACGTGAAGAAGGAATGAGTTCGAACTAGCTTCACCATGGTGGTACTAAGCCCTAGCAGAGTTTCTATGAAGAGGAAAGGTAAGGGTGAAAGCATTGATTTTGGCAAGTGAGTGCAGAATGAAGGACCTTGGCTGCTTTAGGGGCTTTGACACCCTATGGACTAGCCTTTAGGCCCAACTAATTAGAATGGACCTTTAAAAATAAGGACAGAAAATAAAGTGGGTCTTATATTAATTATTTTACACAAACCAAAAACAAATAACAAAATTATTTAAATACAATAATGAAATGGTTTTAAATTATTTTAGTTATTTCCTTCATTTTTAAATTATTTTAGTTATTTCCTTCATTTTTAAATTATTTTTAAAAATTTGAAATGTTTATAATATACAATTTTTAAAAATTACCCAAAATTAAAAGAAAACTATAATTTCAATATTTATAAACATCTATGAAAAATAATTAATACTACACAAATTATGAAAGAAAATTTTAAATTAAATTGACTTTTATATTTTCAAATTACACCTAAAATAACTTGTAGCGTGGCTCCGTTAGTGTACGCTACAAATATAATTATACGAACAAATTATTTTCTAATAATGGGACTGAACAAATTTATTATTTTCATTAAATAAATATATTTTATGTTCAATTATACTTTATAAATTTTACATTATTTATTTATGTAAAAAAATAAACACTTTATCATAAATTCTTATAAAGAAATCAAAATACAAAAATATAAATAAAAAATAAGTTCCTACTTCCACTTACTTTTTTAATTTTAAATATTCAATAAACATAAAAAAATAAATAATACAACACCACCTCAAATATTATATTTTAATTGTTTTTACTTTTGTTACCTCTATTATAGTTCATAATTTTCTTTTTCCAAAATCACTATTATAAAAAAATTTACTCAACAAATTAAAAAAAATAAAATTAACTTTTATATTTTCAAATTACACATAAAATAACTTAATACACAATATTGTATCTATTTTTAAGTCAACAAATTCAAAAAGAAAATAAATAACATTTATTTTTTTATTTTTCTAAAAAACACCTAAAATAACTAAAAACAATTCTAAATTTTTTTTAAAATTTTTTTTAACCTCTAATTCAATCATTTTTTGAAAAAACGAAAATAAAATAATAACACCTAAAACTATTTTTTAAAAGAATTTCAAAAATTCTAATTCTAATTCATTTAAAAAAACAGTTTAGAATTCATATCTGGAACCGAATTCTGATGGGAATTAAAAAAAAAATGCAACATGACTGATGGAATTCGGGTTCTTGGGACTGAATTTCCAAAGTCAAACACAAACTGTGCTACTTGTGTATAATTTATGTGCAGTGTTTTATGTGAGTGAAAATAAAGGGAAATCGTGCTATGTGCGTAAAAAAATATTGGTCTCTCATGTTCTTCTGGTTTTGACCTTTCCACTTTATCCAAAAAGTGGGCTTTGGCATCACATTGTGTAAGCAAAAGAAACTCAAGATTTTAATATTTTTAGTTGTTGCAAACTTGCAAAGTATAATTCATATATATAGTTAGGATCTAAAAGTAAAATCAAATTCCATCTTGGTCAACTTTTTGCACAATGAAACTTAATCAGTCCCTACGGTTAAATTTCATATTCTTATTATTAATTTCAGATCATGAATGAATAGAAAATTTTATATGATTTCAAAATTATTTAATAATTTATTGCATAACTTAATTTTAATAGACAATATAATATTTAAAAATATGTAGTTTTTCACTATTAGAAATTTAATAAGCAGAGTCATTAAGAGAATATAACAAATTTCAACAGAAGAACCGGTTAAATTTTCCTTCTATAAAAAAATATTGAGCATTTAGTTTAATTAAGTTTTACATCTTGTGTAAACTAATCCTAACTCATGCATATATGCATCACAAAGTACTGTCAGATCATGGCCAACAATTAATGTTTTCCTCAACAAGTCATGTATGGCTTGGGTTTGATTGATCCTTGGTTTTCAGGTATAGTTGATTGAACTTTCTTTCCATACCATTGGCCACTACTGTGTATCTAACTTGTGCTCTTTATTGAAAGAAATTCGACAACTACTCTGCTCAAGCATGGAGATTATATACCAAGCACACTTATGCAGAAGTATTGGATCTGACAGGGCCAAGCCAGAGAAGAATAAACTGTACAACTTTGCAATTGCAAATCACACTAAAAGAAGAAGAAAAACGTAAACTGTTTAAGGCATACAAAATATATCCACGACAGAATCAGGGCATAGGATATTATTTCTCGTTTTCTTGACATGTAAGCCTTAATAGAAAATATTGGGATCCCCTTCTTGCAATTTGATATCCACCTCTGCATTCTTTCTGTTTATCTCAGAAATCTTAGCCATTGAATCAAGCATTCTCTTGTCAATCACGAAATACTTCTCATATCCAAGAACCAATGCATTTGCTTCAGCTTTGTATGTGAGGAATACTGAACTTGTGTATAGTCTTCTTGCATTGCATCAGAGCTCTCTCAAGCTGCAATTGATCGATTTTCACAACATCACCATAAAATGAAGTAACATCTAAACAGATATCTCAAGCAGCAATCCAAAAAACAAAAACACTGCAAAAGTATTGAAATAAACTGATGAAATATTGAACAACATGAAGTGCAATAAGAAAAGGTAACATGTACCACATTAAAACATTTAAAACCTGGTTTAAGAAAGTGATTTCTGTTTTCACTAATAATTAGAAAATGTCAACTTCCTGTCTTCTCTCTTTCTTATACAATTCTTTGAAAGCAAGAAATCTGCTGAAGATAAAGTGAAAGTTTGCAAAAATTAGAAAAGACGGAAAATAAAAGTAGATAAAATTGTGATTTTCAATACCTAAAATTAAGGGGAAGGTGAGGTGAGACAAAAGAAAAAGTTAAATCCTAATCTACGATCAGCTCTTCCAAAACTAACCAAAGTAAAAGAAACACAACATCTTCAGAAATGGAGCAATGTGAGTAAGTACAGACAAATTCAAGAGAATCATACACTTGAAATAGAAACAAAACATACATCAGCCACACGCTTCCTCTCCACGCTCAATGCTATCCTCAAACATTTCTCCCTTTGCTCAGCATCAAATAATGCAATTAAATGTCCTGACTGTTGCCGTTTGAGAATCTCCTCGGTTTCAGCTAGTTCTTGCCTCAGTTGATCATACTTTGAACTCCATTTTTTGTTCTCGATCAAGAGGAGGCCCATATTGTACTGGTAGTCAACAAGCTATAAAAAAAAAACGAAAGCAACAAAATAGGTATTCGATTAACAAACATCAGTGATAACAAGTGATTTCCAGCAGAGAAGCTCTTAAAAACAGGTATAACTATAATCCAAGCAAGTCCTAGTTTAAATAAGAATAATTTAAAGAAGAATTGTTACATAAGAAAGGAAAGAGAATCGTTTAATTGCATAATCAACGTGCCTCTCTTTGGAGAGCGGAGATCTTCTCCGTAAGCGCTTCACGGTCCTTCTTCTGCGTGACTGCCTCATCCAGCAACCCTAACTCTTTGAAGCATCTCCAATCGTCAACTTTCCCCGCCGCCGCCGTAGAACATGGCTTTCTCTGCGGTGGTTGAGACATGACGGTTGTCGTTGCTAAATGTGGTTTGAAGAAAAAATGGTCCTCTCTAAATATTATCTCAAAAGCTAACATATATGTGAAGAATTTGGGAGGGACGGAACGTCGGAACAAAAATTTTAATGAGAGTCCACCAATTTCTACTGTATGTGAGTGCACCAATTTATATTCCAGCTATTATAGGTTGACAAATTTTTTTAAAGTTTTGAGAAACTTTCCTAGATAAAAAAATATTATTTAATTACTTTATTAAGTTTGTAAAAAAAAATTATCGAAAGATAATTTTTCTTTCTATTCACCTCTTTTTACCTAGAGTGGACACTCCTTCAAAAAGAAATAACTCTTTTTAACAACTTCTTTCATTTATATATATATATATATATATATATATATATATATATATATATATATATATATATATATATATATATATTTTATTAAAAATATATATAATCTATCAAATTAAAAAATAGGTTTTTCCTTTTTAATATTTTTAGTATATTTTTTCGCTATAACGATTTGTTTGATACATATAAACTCTTACCTTTTTATATTTAACATAAATATATTTTAAATTAGTTTAATTATATGTTGAGTCTCAAATAAATTTGAAAATTTTTAATTTAATTTCTATTAAATTTCTGTGTTTAAGAGCAATAATATTAAATTTTTTCAATTTAGTTTATGTTGTCAGGTTTTTCTTTAATTATATAATGTTATATATTGCCCGCTTAAATTTCATCATATAATTTTTTTAATAATAATATAAGATCTCTTTAAAATTTATTGTATTTAACGAAAATTATTCTCAAAAATAACTAAAAATATATACAAAAGAAAAAAATTATAAATTATAAAGTAGATAATTAAAAATTATAAAACATGAAATTATAAAATAGAATCTATAAAATTATAAATATATAAGATTCTATTATAAAATTAAGATAATTACAAATTATAAAATCCAAAATTCCAAAATTAAAACGTAAAATTACAAAATTACAAAATTATAAAACAATAAAATTATAAAACAAATAAAATAAAAAATTACAAAATTACAATTTTGTTGGTTTTGTTTCATTCAAAAGTGCAATCTTAGAGGAATATGTAAAACTTTTTACAGTGCATGATCAAACTCACGTTGTCTTGATAAACTAGATGTAGCTTAGTTATTGAGTGAATCAGTTTAAAAATCATTGTGTGATCCTCTTTCCCTTGTCTTGTTCATCATCTAAATCTCAAGAAAATCAATAAAACTAATCTTTGTAAGCTATGCATGTGTTTTATCATTATATAGTAATATAACTAAGTTGGATATATTGATTGGAACATATCTTGGTTGAGAAAATATGTTGTTTAGGTGAGTTTTGTGCATTTCATGTTTCTGCATAATTTTCAAGAATATCAGCTAATTGATTTTATATTTTAATCTGTTGAATCATATTGCATGAACAAATTAATCTATTGTTTTTTGTTTTAATCAGTTAAAAGTGTACGTTTTTGCAATACTTTCAACCCCTCCCTCCCCTTCTTAGTTAAACTATCTATTCCAATACTTACAAAAAGGGAGAGGTGGATGTTGAAAGAAACATAAGTGAGTGATATGAGGCTAAGTGTTGTGTTTTATTTACCTTCCTTTATTTGTCTCATGTGAGGGTAGTAGTGGTGGTAGGTTCCGTACTCTCTTTGGAGGCCAAAGAAGTAGTCCTATGTTCATTATCTAGTTATATTATATGTTGCTAAACAATTAAAAATCCTAAGAATTAAAGAAATTAATATCTCATTTCAAAACATTTGTATTAATTAGGACTTGTATCGATGTGCATTAGAGATAGAGGTGTCAATTTGGTTTTTATCTCATGGGCCAGCCCTGGCCCACTCTTCATAAAGCTCCCTTTTAGGGGAGGTCCCAAATGAGAGGGTATAAAAAAAAGCCCCAGCCCCCATAGCCCCCTCTCTAGTGGGTTAGGCCTAGGGCTAAGGTGGGTTTGGTCCCCCAAATAATACTACATTAAGCTAGAGTCAAAGATCAAGTCGAGCAAGTCAAACGGGTCTGAAGACCCAAACCGGCCCGACAAGCCAAACATGTCCAATCACCCAGACAAGTCCGAAGTCCCAAACGGGCTCAATGACCCGAACGGGCCCTAAGGCCCAAAGACCTAAATCAGCCTAAAAAACTGGACGAGTTTGAAGACCTAGATGTGCCTAATGACACCGACAAGCTTGACGACCTGGACAGGCCTAACGACCCGGACAAGCACGATGACTTGGACAAGCCCAACGATCCAAAAGACCTCGACGACCCCGACAGGCCCAACGACATGGATGAGCGCGAAAACCCGAATAGACCAAACAAACCGAACGAGCCCGATGATTCAGATGGGCACGACGACCCAAACGGGCATGACGATCCAAGCGAGCCCATCCTTGTTGTTGGGACCGTTCGAGTCGTCTGGACCATCTGGGTCGTTTGGTCCATCTAGGTTGTCGTTACCGTCCGGGTCTTCGGGCACGTTTGAATCATCTAGCCTGTCTGGGTCGTTAAACCCATCCTGGTCGTTGGTCCCATTTGGGTCGTCGGGTCTGTCTGAGTCGTCGGGCCCATCCGAGTGGTCGGGCACGTCCAATTCGTCGGGCCCGTCCGGATCGTTTGGATTGTCTAGGTCATCAAGCCCGTCCGGGTCGTCGAGCCCATCCGGGTAGTCGTGCCCGTCCGGATTGTCGTGCTCGTCTGGGTCGTCAGGCCTTCCCGGATCGTCCAACCTATTCAAGTCGTTGTGCTTGTTTGGTTCGTTTGGTCTATCCCACAAATAATAATACATTTTAAAAAATAATATATTTTTCATGTTTAAGATGAAAGCTCATGGATTGGTCATGACCTACAGGACTTTTGTATGATTTTTTACCCTGTAGGCTTCGTTGATGGAGGCTTTTTTTTTAATGTGGGCTTTTTTGGTCCTAGCCCACATGAGCTAGGGCCAAGATCTGTGGGTTGGACCATATTGACACCTCTAATTGGAAAGTATAAGAATAGTGAAAGTCCTTAGTACAATGATAGGAGAAGGTAATAGAAATATGGACTAGTAAAAATGGTAGTATTCTAGTTCTTTCCTATTACTAGCTAATATAAACCACTAATCAAATTTAAAAGTATAGTTTAAAGCTTTCATCTTTATGAGAGTGTAAATTTTAAGTTAAAAATTGATATAAAAATGTATAATATGAAACTAGATCGAATTAGCATTTGGTTTAACAAGTTAGGTACCAAAACCTAGGTCTGAACATGTTGTCTCCCAATTTTTTCACAAAACTAGTAGATGCGTTGTTATTACCATATAGTGTGATTAATATTTTCTCTTGAAATAGTACATCTGCAAGAATTATTGTGCCTACTGTTAGACTTAACATTGTTAAACACAACTTAATAATGTGATTAGCACAATCAACCACAACCACCCCCAATGCTACATTCCTCTAGCCAGTCAAGTGATTCGTATTACCTCCACCATAATCTTATAAATTACCATGGTTTATGAAGCATATGATAAGGTTTTTTCTATTAATCCAATTGCAAATTAGTTTTCTAAAATAATTAAAGGTTAGTTGCTTAGTCAAATGCTGAACATTTGAATTGAAAACTAAGAACCTTGGGAATTTATGATGATCAGGCACTCTTGTATATTAAGAAATACATATAAAATAGACTCTCAGAAGGAAGATAAAATGAGTCCTAGAACACAACCTACATATTATAGCAAATCACTAATTACTGCCACCAACCTTATCCAATTGCTCACCACTTTTGGTAGACATACCCAATGAAAGATCAAATTGCTCTTGGCAAAGAAAAACAGTTATGTTCTTATTATTTAACTAGCCCTTTTCACAATAATCAAAACACTCTGATTCTTCACAACAACAACAAATTAGTAAACTATAATTATTATATTTACAATTTTGTCACTGATTCATTTATTGCGATGTGTGGATTACAATCGTTATAATAAGTTGTTATCAATTTTTTTTACTAGTGAAATAAGGGTTAAATTAGAAATAAAATAATTTTAAAAATAAAAATGAATAATTCCATTAAATATTAAAATAAGAAAAAATTAAACCTTATTTTTAAATTTTACATATGGGTGACATTTAATAAAATTTGTATTAAGAAACTCTTTCATGACTCTTTAAGACCTTATTAAAAGGCTTATGCCCTAAAAGATGAAATGTGATGCTTATATTTTAAACATTCTTCCTATTAAATGAGAACATTTTCACGACACATACGATGATACCAATACAAAAGGACAAGCTTCTCAATACGGTTACAATCGGTAAAATAAAATTCAGATGCATCTTTTGCTCATGGTCAGTTATTAAATGTAAAAATAAAAATGACTTATTTTTTAAATGGTTTTCTTAGTTCTTGGTTCAAACTTATATAAATCTTAGACCACAATCTAACCATAAATTAATGACAGAAACGAAAAAAAATATGGAGTCAGTGGAAAGTTACGTAATAGCTATGCTAATAAGCAACCAAAGGTGTCGGATTAGGTTCGTTAACATCTTTTTCAAATAACTTATAGTTTAACCCTATGTCCTGATACTTTAACAAATGACATGCTTCCCCCGTTTGACTTTAAACGTGGTTTTTGAGTAAATTTCTATTATAACAATGAAAATGACAATTTTACACAGCCAAATTAATTTTAGACTAGAGCATGTATACCTTAAATTTGTTTCCTTATAAAGTGCTATTCAATATTCGAACCAATACTTATCTCCAATAATATTGCTCCTATATGATATCATTTATTTGATTTCTTTTATATTTGTTTATAAACTTATCAAATGAATGTCATTACAATTAGGCCAGTATGAATGACTTGTGCAAGCAGGTCCTCTGTACGCACAACAATTCTAAATTGTGAGGATTTTCAGATTTTTAAAGAACCATAAATATACATTATTCTTTTTATGTTTTTATTTTTGAATATATATTAATTAATGTTGGAGTCCAATTTGGATTGTTAGAGTAGAATCTCCAAAGGCATTCTTGATAGTCACCACAAATTACACGAGGCAACGACTTTGATTAGTATGATTTGGTGTCTTTAGTAAGAAAATTTTTGTCTCCCTTGTTAGAAAAGGAATAGTATAATCTACCTGCTCTGTAGAAAACATATCCGTATACCTTTCATTTCTATTGGTTGAATTGAACCCATGTTGCACATATTACTTTCAGTAAGTATTTCTTAATTAACTACACTTAAAAGTCCACTAGCTTAATCTGCTAATTTTTTTTGTCTTTATCGATATTGTAAAATTTTTACCTAGAAAATTATATAGCACATTTTAGAAAATCAGAAAAATACTGTACTTTCAGGGTTCAAATAATTTTCAATTTATATATATGATTAAATTAAATTGAAGAGGGTAGAGTGTTAATATGATAAGCTCGAAAATCTTTTTTACAACTTATAGTTAAACCATCCAAGGAAGACGTTGGTGTAGTTGAGAATTCTATCTACTGGGTTTCTTGGAAATCATCTTTCGTCACTTTGAATGTTTATCTGTTGGATGCCAAAAGATGAAAGAAAATGAATTTCCTAATAATCATTCTTATTGTTATTAGTAAATGATTGACACATTTAGAAAACTTAGCATATGAGAATGTAGATTTGAATCCTGATAAAAATATAAGAAACCATGCAAAATTAGTCTAGAAATAGATTAACTATTAGATTGCAGTTAATTTTATTTTTCATTTATTCTCTGGTTCTGAATAGAATGATCACTTCGTTCCTTCTCTCTTTATATATTAGGCTGAAAAGTAGACTATACCTGAAAGACAAAGCAACCAGAGACATTTTATGCATTCATGAAAAAATAAATAAAAATTTATAAAAGAGAGTACAAGGTATATGCATGTAAACAAACACACATCGATATTAAAAAATTTATGACTATACACTGTATTCCAGTCTGTGACATTACACGGAGTAATCTGAAACTAGGAAATCATTTTGAACAAAGGGTCCTCTAGCAGGATCTCTGGCCAAACGGTGCAGTTATCGTCCACATTAGTGAATGAAACCTCCGACGTCACTGGTGGAACAACATGGGAAGAAGGAGAAGAAGGGGTAGTGCTAGAACACGAAAAAAGCCACAGAGAATTAGGGTAATTTTCTCCTTGATGTAATTGAACCATGTCCTTATCACTCAATTCAACAGAAGAAGAAGGTGGTGTTTTCAACTCAGGCATGTGAGAGAAAGGGGTGGAATCATTAGCCAATTGGACACTGCCAATTCCATTATATGACATAGCACTGGTATCATTTGAAACATTGACGTTGTCGTTGTCGTGGTTCATCATGAAGGTACTGTTTGTCATGCCATTAACTGAGTTAAGATCTGCCTCAGTGAATTGTGGGTGCAGGAGGTGTTGTTGTAAGCTTTGGAGGGTGGCTAATTGGATGGCCTCTTGTTGAAGCCTTGCAAGGTTCTGTTCCCATGGTTGATGCTGATTGTCCAAAAGTTGTTTCAGGTTAGCCAGTGCTATGAGATGAGACAAGCCTGTGAGAACATCATCAGTTCGAGGCTGGTGTGTCATTGGATCATAACCCATTTGAATCAGCTTCTTCTTCAGATGAGTGTTCCAAAAATTCTTTATTTCATTATCTGTCCTACCAGGTATGTGACTTGCTATTGCGGACCATCTAGTGGAATGGAGAAAAACAAAAATTGAGTTACATAAACTTCAAAACAATCAAATATTATTCATATAATGCATAAAAAATGCTTTTCTAATGCGAATTTATGGAGTCAATACAGTGATGATGTTATATAAATTAATGGAAAATACAAAAAATTATCCATAAGAAGATATTGATATTAATAAATGCCATAAGAGGTGTGAATAAATTACTTGTTTCCGAGGATGGCATGGAGATCAAGAATTGTTTGTTCTTCCTCTTTGGAAAACTTTCCTCTTTTAATGTCAGGTCTCAAGTAGTTCGTCCACCTTAACCTGCAACTTTTGCCACACCTGTTGAGTCCTGTTATGAGTTTATTATGTTAGAAAACATGAAAAAGAGAAACTATTTGTTATGAGTTTCTTGACACTGTGATCAATGCATTAAAAATCTTTATAGTATTATTAGTTACCTGCAAGTTTTGGAAGTGCCCTCCAGCTTGCATGACCATATTTTTGAATGTGGTTAACAAGCTTCTGATCTTCCTCGGTTGTCCAAGGACCCTTCTTCAAACCACTTTCATCACAGCAAGGAGATCTTCCCATCTCTATGATTTTATGGTATTTCTTCTTTGTCTTCTCCTTCCAAGAAGGGAAACTTAGTCACTTCTTTCAAATTCAAATCTAGGATAGGGTGGATGCTTTCTATTTATAGGGCGAATATATGGTTTGTTTGTGACCCACAAGGTTTAAATTAGTAGAGTTTAAAACTCATCATTTACCTAAAACAACTCTGCATTTTCTTAGGTAAAATTACATATAAAACCTTCGTCAACCCATTAGTGGTTGGTTACTGCAGAAGTAATAAACTACTTTTAAACCAACCTGTAGTGTTATTAGTTTGAATTGATCCTTTTAAAACCCTAAAAATTTTTCTGTTACTGTGCAGTTCTGTGACTTCATCATCATAATTCTAATGCGTCAGTAACATTTTCTACAATAAGGATTCACAACATCAACTTCTAGTGAGTGTTCAAATTATAGCTAGGTTGCACTTGATTAAAGCAGGAACATGGCAATGTTGAAAAGATAATAAAGGTTGTGAGAAATTATATATACAATGACAGTTTAGTTTGAGAGCATGAAAAACCTGAATTAGTTATATATATATATATAAGCTTTGAAACGTGGATTTGAGATTCAAAATGTGAAATTATCATACTTATTAGTTATTATAATTATTATCCCCGATCGATCCATTTTCAACTTATGTTAGATGTTGGTTATCAAAATCGTAGCAGCAACAGAACGAATCCAGTGATGTCACGTAGGAAAATGTTGATGACTTTGCAATAAGAAAAGAAAAAGAGGGATTATATAGCCTTCCGTGTATCTAGTTAGACGAGAGTTGGTGCGGCAATCTCTCTAATTTTCTTACCCTCTCTATAACTCACTTTGCTTTCATATACTTTATAAGCCATTAATGGGTTCTTTAATGCATTCCTTGGTCGTTTCTTCTTTGTCTCTGTCTTGTATTTTTACGAGTAAGAGACATAACTTCATCGGTTTTTCCTATGAAACTGAACCATACGTGTTTTCTTTGTTAGTTGCGATAATAATTTACACACGAATCCGCGTAAAACAGGATTATGTAGCTTTTCTTCAATAAATGCTGTGGTGCAAAATCTGAATGATATTGTTTTTTTTTGTTTTCGTGAAAAAGAAACACTAAGATTTTAAATTTTGAAAACGAAAATGATATTTAGACACAAAAAGTGGACTCATTTTTGACACAGGGCCCACATAGTATTTAATTTTTAATTTAAAGTTTAAAAACATGGAAAACTGAATCAACGCACGTGTGAGTCAAAATCTAAAGAGGGAAAATTGCTCTCCCAAATCCAAAAGCTACACCCGATTCTTCCATCACCACAGCACACTCCTTCTTCGTTTTCTACCCATGGGTTCCTTCCATCGGAGAAAAACGCAAGCTTGATAAAATAACTTCACCGTTCCAGAGAGAGAACGACCACCATCGCCACCAAAGCAATGTTCGTCGAGTGGGTTGCCTTTGCCATGGAGTAGAACGAGAAGATACGAAAAGCGGAAATTAATGACTAAGAGAAGGTTTTGTGTTGGTAGCCTTAAATAACATTTTCGATTGCAGTAATAACACCTTCTTTGGATGGTGACCATGAAAAAAAGTCTCATGAGTTACTTATGATGTATGTGGGGTGTTGTGATGGTAAAAGTCGGGAGTTATGTTGGTTATTATGGTCATCAGTTGCAGTACTTAAAAAAACAAAAAAATTAAATGTCACCACTAAATATTCAGTGTGGACAAAATATAAGACAAAACGATTTCCATTGCCATTAGATTCATTAGCACCTTCTTTGGATGGTGTTCATGAAAAAAAGTCTCCTAAGTTAATTATGACATATGTGGGGAGTTGTGATGGTAAAAGTGGGGAGTTATGTTGGATATTTTTGTCATCAATTGCGGTACTTAAAGAAAAAAAAATATAATGTCAACACCGAATGTTCAGTGTGGGCATAATATAAGACAAAATGATTCTCATTATCACTAAATTCAGTAGCACCTACTTTGGATGGTGGTCATGTAGAAAATTCTCCTACGTTACTTATGACCCATGTGGGGAGTTGTGATGGTAAAAGTGAGAAGTTATGTTGGTTATTTTGGTCATCAGTTGTAGTACTTAAAGAGAAACAAATTAAATGTCACCACCAAAATATTCAGTGTAGGCATAAGATAAGACAAAACAATTTCTATAGCCACTAAATTCAATAGCTCCTTCTTTAGATGGTGCCCATGAAAAAAAAATCCAAGTTGGTTCAGTTTTCCCTATCATTTTCGATTGTAGTAATAACACCTTCTTTGGATGGTGACCATGAAAAAAAGCCTCTTAAGTTACTTATTACCTATGTGGGGAGTTGTGATGTTAAAGGTGAGAAGTTATATTGGTATATTGGTTATTATGCTCATCAATTGCAGTACCTAAAAAAACAAAAACATTAAATGTCACCGCCAAATGTTCAATGTGAACATAATATAAGACAAAACGATTTCCATTGCCACTAAATTAAATAGTGCAATCTTTGCATGTTGTCCATGAAAAAAAGTCTCCTAATTATGAACTATGTGGGGGAGTTGTGATGGTAAAAGTATGGAGTTATGTTGGATATTTTGTCATCAATTGCGGTACTTAAAGAAAAGAAAAATATAATGTGAACACCAAATGTTCAGTGTGAGCATAATATAAGACAAAATGATTTCCATTACCTATAAATTCAGTAGCACATACTTTAGATGGTGGCCATTAAAAACATTCTCCTAAGTTACTTATGACCCATGTGGGGAGTTGTGATGATAAAAGTATAGAGTTATATTGGTTATTTTGGTCACCAGTTGCAGTACTTAAAGAAAAAAATAAATAAATGGCAAAGGCAACCCACTCGACGAACACTATTTTGGTGGCGATGGTGGTCGTTCTCTCTCTGGAACGGTGAAGTTATTTTATCAAGCTTGCGTTTTTCTCCAATGGAAGGAACCCATGGGTAGAAAACGAAGAAGGAGTGTGTTGTGGTGATGGAAGAATCGGGTGTAGCTTTTGGATTTGGGAGAGCAATTTTCCCTCTTTAAATTTTGACCCACATGTGCGTTGATTTAGTTTTCCATATTTTTTAAACTTTAAATTAAAAATTAAATACCTAGTGGGCCCTGTGTCAAAAATGAGTCCACTTTTTATGTCTAAATATCATTTTCGTTTTGAAAAACACATTACAACAAAAATCTTTTAGACAATAGCGAGAAACTACAACTTAAAACTAAAAGATTGTTGTTTATTGGACAACAAATTGACAATAAATTTGTAATCGTTGCATAATGGCTTCAACCTATTTTATAGGCAACAATTTTTTTCGTTTAGACCATAAAATTTTAAAATCATTAATATGCAAAATTAGAAAGACAAAAGTGTTGTCTAAAATATGACGAAAAAAGCAACATTTTTGTTGTCATCTTAACACGTTACTTTTTTGGGTTACTTAAGCTACATTTATGAAAATATGGTCGAATGTTTTAGACAACACATGTTTAAGTGTTGATTAAGGTCTAAAAAAAAAAAAAAAAAAATTTTTCAACAAAATTGTTATCATTAATAAACCATAAATAGGCAACACTTTGTCAAATGTGGAAATATAAAATTTCAACAATTTAAATCAATTTTAAAATATTATTTTTAGTTTTGTTTATTCATTTAGATAATCCTATTTTAAATGATATATTAATAATTTTATTTTAAAATATAAGTCAAAGTAATCTACTAAAATAGTAGAAATAAAATAAGATAAAAAAATTGAAACTATTAATTTAAACACTTCTAATAATATATAATGAAAGTTTGTCCAAATATTTCAAAACTATATTGTAATGCTGTCTATATTTTCATAATTAAATGTAATTACAATTAATTAAAAAGTATATTGTTTTCCAAAATAAAAAGACTACAATTTATGAATAGTTTGTCTGCATTCTCATTCTTATTCATCTTGATCTTCACACATACCACTCAAGAGTACAAAATGCAAATCTTTTATATTTGACCACATTTACCAATGAGATTTTTTATTATTTTTTTCATTTTGATCTTCATCAACAGGATGTAAAAAATAACATAAGTTCAATAATTGTTTCAAATAATCACTACACGCCTGTAAAATGTAAAATGATTAACTCTAAGAATATCAGTGACAACACTAAGACCATTGAAAAACATTTCTTTAAACTTTGAATTAAGAACACAAGAATGGGTAACAACAATCAACAATGAGCTCAATATGTTTAGCATGGATATGGTAAAAATTAGGGTTGAGCATAATTTACTAAACTATACTAAACTATAGTTAATTGTACTATATTAAACTAAAATATACTAAACTATTCATAATAGTAATTGAACTGTATTATAAAATAGTTCAGTTTTAAGAAACTAAACTTATGTTAAGTTAACTAAGTTAATTATTGAACTATAGTAGATTGAAAGAGCAAAATACCTCGAATAAAATATTGGTATTAGGATAAGAATTGGACTTATGTATTTTGTGTCTTACGTTCTATTCTTTCTCTTTCATAATTTTATTTATAATTAATTTATTAAAAAAAATTATAAATTAATTCAAGATCTTATTTTATTTTGAATGAATTTTAATATGTAATGTTATTTTTATGTCATGATTTTACAGAAGTTATTTTAAAAATTAAATTTTGTGACAGCTAACATTTTTATAATTTTTTATTTATATTCTTAAATATTGAAATTAGTATAATAAATATAAATAATGGTACTATTTTTTATTTTAAAATCTTATGTAATATTATCTTTTAGTTTTAAAATGTATATTATGTGGCGTCAACTTTTTTAAAGAAAATTTATTTTAAAAAATTCTTAAAAAATATAAAAAGTTATTAATTCGTTGCTTCACGAAATATATTTTAGAACTTCATAAAATTTCTAGAACATTTTTCACACAAATAGTAATGAATACAAATGTTAAAAAAATATTAATTTTGAGAATTTTTAAAAATAAATCCTTTTAAAAAATTTGACGCAACATAATAAACATCGTAAAACTAAAAAGTAATATTACATAAAATTTTAAAATATAAAAAATAAGTTAATACCGATATTTATATTTATTATATTAATTTTAATATTTTAATTACATTTTAAGTTACGGAAAACTTTAATATAAATAAAAAAATTATAAAAATGTTAATTGGTGTATTGAAGTATGATGCATATTTCAAGTATTATTTCCTAAACACTTTCAAATTATAAACTTTAGATTATTATTGCGTAGTGCAAATCGATTCAAAATAGTGTAATTAAGTTTAAAAATAGTGCAATTCAGTTCAAAATCAATGCAATCCGGTTCAAAAATAGTACAATTCAGTTAAAAAATAGTGAAGTTTATTCAAAATCAGTGCAATTCGGTTCAAAAACAGTGTAGTTAAGTTAAAAATTAGTGCAATTCAGTTCAAAAATAGTGCAGTTCAGTTCTGACGTAGTGCAGTTCATAAAATAATTCAGTTTATAACAGTTCAGTTCAGTTTATATTATAGTGCAGTGCAGTTCAGTCCAATTTATTTTTAAGAATAACATTTTAGTTTAGTTGATCTGAATTGTTTTTCAGTTCAGTGCAGTTCATGTGAACAGTTTTTTAGTTCAGTGCAATTTTTGGTAGTGCAATGCAGTTTGGTTTATTTTGCCCAGCCCTAGTAAAAATTAGTGTGTGAAACAAGTATAACATTAAGAGCATCACAATTATAAAATTAGTGTGTGCATTAGGTTTAGCATTAACATCACAGGTTGTAAAATCAACAACAATTGTATCAATGTCAACAATAGGTACCACATTAAAATCATAATCAATGGCTCAAAAATGAGTTTAAAGTCAGTAGAAGCAGCTAGCTCCTTAAAACCAACAATTAGTTTTTCAAATCAATGTAATTGTGAACATAAGGTTCACTAATGCAAGAAAGCCCTTTTGTGCCAATTACAAAAGACTTTCTATATCGGTTTCAGAATTGACATAGATATAGGTGGTATAGCAAGACCACATTATTATACATGTTATCATCTTAATCTTCCATCTTCTCTCACTAGAACTAGCACACCAACGACCATTGGAGCGACATTGGTTCTCCCACAGTACAGTAAGGGCTTTTGGCCCCGGTTATTTTCGTAATTCTGCCTTAATTTTAGATCCGAGGCATATTAGGGCGAGGCCAAAAGGAGAGGGGGGTCTTTTAGCCTCGGTTATCACCCGAGGCCATAGAGTTGTTTTCTCTTTACGTCTGGAATGATGACGCGTCATGGCGATGCTTGGTTCTAGTATGGTTTTCTTTGCATGTCTGTTGTGGTGCCTATAGCACGAGGAGTTGTTGCTCTTTCGCCTCCATGGAAGTGTCTCCATTTGCGTCGAGCTGCAACTCCGATGGCTGCGTGGTTGTCGGCATCACAGTGGTGGGGTTTCACGGTGCGTTCGTTGTAACGGTGGTGCTGCTGCTTACTACTGGTAGTGGGAGGCGTGCTGCCCCTTTCTTCTTCCTTGGTAGAGGCATCACGACAGTAGCAGTGGTGGTCTCTCTTCCTGCAGCGGTGGCTCACGCAAAGTTTTCATTTTGTGGTTTTGTTCGCGTCTCCAGCGGGGGTAATGTGCTGGTTGCGGTCGTTTGCCGTGAGTTTTCTACTACTCGCCAATGGTGGTTCTCGTTTTCATACGGTGGAGGCGTCCTCGTCTTCGTTTTCGTGCAACAACTTGCAGAGAGAGAGAGAGGAGAAATGCAGCGCGGGGAAGGAGAAGAGGGGCTCGCGAGTTTTGTGCCCTAATTAAAGTATATGGTCTCGGTTCAATTAATAATCGAGGCATATAGTCTTATTTGGCCCCGGTTCAATGTCACCCGAGGTCAAAGAGCCACATTTTTGGCTTCGGGTATGTGCAACCGAAGCATATGAGTAACCTTTGGCACCGGTTTTTTTGAACCGAAGCATATAACCCCTTTTTGCTTCGGATTTTAGCTGAACCAAGGTATAAAAGTTGCCTGGAATTGTAAAAATGCCACCGCGCCATTATATTCTTCGGTTCCTGGCCAACCGAGGCATATAAGGCGAGGTAAAAAGCAAAATCTGCATTAGTGTCCCTACACCTCGTCGGATAAGGCGCGCAACTACGAACCCTCCCCATAGTAGGACGAACCGGAGCAAGAACAAGCTTCACCAATGTGAAATCATTGCATTGCTTATAGATCTACATCGCAAGCGTCCTCGAAAAATGTTGCCCCACAATTCCACGCACAACCACGCAGAAACTAGATCGCATTGTGCGTCATTGCAAAAAGTGACCTCACCAAATCACCAGCGCAACAGAGACCCTTTTCGGAGAAGACAACACTTCCACACAAGCGACGACACCTTCTATGCAGATCTAGACATCTTCGATGATGATGATGAACGATGAGCTCCGTTGAACACAATGAAACTTGACACATATCTAGACACAAACAAAGAGCGACATAGTTTCTGCATTTTGAATTTAAAATAATAGAATATTCCTACTTTTTATATAAGTTCTAAGTCTAACTGGCATAGAAAGTCTTTGTAATTAAATACAAAATTGCCACCATGCTACTTTCTATACCGATTTTAGAATTTGGGACATTACATAAGCCTAGTTGGGGAGACTTTCAAATGTTTGAATAATCTATTAAAGTGTTATTATTGTTGGAGGAACAATAGAGTTGGGCATTTGAGTGAAGTATGAGGTGATGCCAAAAATAAAGGTGGTGGGTAATTGTAATGTACATATGAAATTGACATGGTAGGTTTGTGTGAGTAGTATGATTGATTAATTAGGCTCTATGCGTAGCAGACTGTGGTATTTGGGTCTGCGCAAATCAATTTTGTGTGAATGATATGATTGTTAAGCTTTGTGTATAGCGTAATGTTCCATTTGGCTTTGTGTAAGTTGGTCTGTGCGAATGGAATGGTTGTGTAGGCTTTGTGCGCAGACAAGTGTTTTATTGAATTACATGGCATATATTAGAATGTATTGTTGCATTAGTATTATACAAATATTTTAATTATGTTATTAGCTTACCATGTATCTTGTGTTTTTGTTGCACGGGAGTAAATGACAGTCTAAGCGTAAATGCACAACAGTAGATGAGCTAATATGTTGTCTTGTTCATTTTTTTTCTATTTTTCCTCCGTGATAAGAATGTGACTTTTCCTAAGTTTAAAGAGGTTTATGAGTTTATGGGATTTCAGTCAACCATGTTAAAAGATATAGGAGGCATTTTTCCCATAACTGTTTAGCAATAATAATTATTATTTATTATTTATATACAGCACATGGGTCTCCTAGTGTCCAATCATAGTCATTGAAAGGGTAAGAGGCTCCTAGTCCTACAACATCACACTGAGACAGGGGTGGTGAGTTCAATTTGATTCCCATCGGAACTGCCATTCCCTTTGTCATGAACCTGAATTGGTTTGTAAGTGTACAATTTGGCACAAACCAAGTAGTAAATAAGATTGAAAAACTGCAGTAATGTGATGATCCAGTAAAAGTACTCTAATTTTCCCTTGTTGAGGTTATCAGGGAGCCAATTGGAGCCATTAGGTCCAGCACTGAACTTGTGGACCAAAGTAACCAAAAGGGTACTCACATAGTTCCCAGCAGAAATCGCAGTCCAAAATAGTGCCATTGCAGTGCTCCTCATGCTCTCTGGAGCCTGGTCATAGAAAAACTCCAAGTGCCCAATCGACATAAATGCCTCAGCCATTCCATGAAGACTGTACTGTGGCACAAGCCAAAACACAGAGATTGGGATTGTGCTATGTGGGTGGTCATAAAGTCCATATGCCAAAGCTGCTTTCTTTCTCTTTATTTCAACAAAACCAGCCACCAACGTAGCCAAGGTTGAGATCACAAACCCAATTCCCATTCTGTGAAGGAAGCTTATGCCACGGTCCAACCCAGTGAATCTTCGGGCAACTTTGATGAAGACTCGGTCATAGAATGCAGTGGTGATGAGCATGGTGAGAATTGTGAAGACGGACATGGAGCCTGCTGGAATTTGAAAGCTTTTGGTTAGGTGTCTGTTCATGGTTTTGGCTTGTTGCAGAGAGAACGTGTTTTGTTGAGCATAGGCTGTGATGAGAAGAATGCCTGAGGCCCATATCGGTCCCATTCTGATTATGGATTTCAATTCTTCCACTCTGTGCACTGTGCTTAGCCTCCATAAATTGGGTGTTTTGCTGTCATCTTCTTCTGTCACAATTGCTGCCTTGTCCAAAAATCTGTATCAATTTTCAACATGGAAAACTTTATTTAGTAAGAAATGCCAAAAATCTCATTATTTTCATCAAACCTAATCCTGACACACTTCTTATATAATCATACAAAATAATGAAAGCAATGTTAATACGGCTTTTTAAAAATATTATCAATATACCAAACTATTCAAAATTATTAACTTTTAAAAAATTCTTCTCACTATTCTTTAATATAAAATACATATACTCCTAACATTTAATGACAATGAATAAATATAAAGTCGTAGAAAATTATAAAACATAAAATAAAGCACCAACATTTTTTTTTTGTTTTTTCTAAAATGTGCCCCATAATAAGGAAAGTGTTGTTAGCTAAACTTATGTTTTTGATGACACAGAGACACAAAAATTAATGACACTCGTAATTTCTTTAATCAACTGTTTTAATGTCGTTGAATTTGTTGACACAGACAGAGAAATTAGTGACACTAATAATTTCTTTGAAGATGAGCCCGCACGAACTTATGCTTTATTGAAGGATTTGTGTTTGCATATATTTATTTTTTATTTTGCAACATTTACCCCTTTTAATGTTGTATTTACTATATAAAAAAGTATAGTAATCACAATTTTAATGAGAAGTAATATTGGTCATTCATTACTAAAGTACATTATAATTCGCAAACCAAAAGGATAGATATTCTATGGACCTAAAACTAAGGTTATCATTACTCTGGACATTATTTGGTACTCGGTGGGACTAGAAAGGCATCTTTTCCAAAGTCGAATTGCTAAAGATATATATCAAACGAACATTGTGGTCGCGAAGAAAACCAAAAACAACCATATAATTGATTTAATGTACGGACAAGACATCCCTGTTTTTTTTTTCTTTGCACATGATAAATTTAGAGTGACATGAAGGATTGTGTAGTTTGTGGTTATCTGCCTAATATGAAATGGATCTCTCTCTCATGTTGAATGATAACAAAATACGTTCATCAGCACACAAAATGGTCATCTAAAAAAGAAGACTTAAACATGTATTTGGTATTTTAAAACATAACATCAATTAAGAAGTAAATATTAAAATCTATTTTAATCTTATAAAATTTTGTATGAGACTTTTAACATTCAACAGACAGACCTATACATGAAACTATATATTAATAGTTTTAACTTTATTTGAAAACATTGAACCAAGGGATTAAGATTGTACGTGTCACACCAAAAGTTTTAACTCTTTTCAAATTCAAAATTATTAGGACACGAGGTATAAATCTTTTCTTGAAAAATACATATAATTTGTATTTTTTTTATATTCTATTAATTTTTCACGTTCTTTTATTTTATCTTCTTTATAAATTTAAATGATGGGTAAATCAGCATGATGAAACTTTTTTCCAGAACATTTTATGACCCCACGAAGAAAAGAACGTGGTCCATCACTTCCTGACCACTGATTCAACCAGAAAATCTAGTAAAAGTTTAGTAGTTATATTTTTTCAGAAAGCTTAAAAAAAAAGGCAAGTGGATACATGATTAACAATAATTCTTTTATTTTTTAAAAGAAGATATATTTGAGGCACTTACTTCATTTGTCCACTATGGAGAAGCTTCCCTCCCAACGAAATAGACGCGTCTAGTTCATCATTTTGGTACAGTAAACTAGCTTCTGACACATTTGCCACCTTTCTCTTCCGAATTGCCGCCACACCCACTTGAACCAATCGGGTAAACGGGCTCCCAGCCGGGTTCAAGTTCCGGTAAAGCGGGTACCCGACAATGAATGCAATAATTGAGATGAACATTGCGACGGTGGGGATCCCGAGGCCCAATCCCCATCCAATGTTATCTTGAATGTAAACCAAAACAGTGACAGCGACAAGAATCGCTGCACCCATCACAAAATAATACCAGTTGAAGTAAGTCCATGTCCTTGTTGTCTGTTTGGGATCCGACTCGTCGAACTGGTCCGCCCCGAATGCGACGATGCAGGGTCGGATACCGCCCGACCCGAGAGCCCCAAGAAGGAGTGAGACATAGAGAACTGCCAGCTGTCCCCCGCTCGCTTGTTGGCATACCTCTTCACCTCTGCAAGGAGGTGGCCTAAACTGTGGAAGCACCGCTGAGAGGGTCAAACTAATCATTCCCTGATTAGTTTACACAAACGGTGACTAGTTAGGAAAAGGTTCCATTCTAATCATGTGTCTTTATAAAATGGACAAAGAAAATAATGACATGATCTTTCATCAAACACAATCAGACTTAAAACATTTCCCACTTTCATGTTTTTATTCCATCTAAGCATCCGTTAATTATAATTACTTGTTACCAGTGTGGCCTTTTTCCATGTCCTAACACCTCTGCAGATATCCTCACGTGAAAAAAGTTAACAACTAAGCAAATATGATATGTGAATGTTTCTTTTCCCAATATGGAAGAGCCTCTATTAAGTTTTACTGCAACACCAAGAAGTTTAAAATCTGAGTATGCATAGTACACTAATTTGAACACAAAAGAAAGTTAGTAAAAGGTGTTTACTATCTGATATATGATGGAAGCAGCAGTAACAGTCCAGAACTTTCCGGCGAAAGAATCAGCAATGAAAGCACCAAGCAAAGGTGTCAAGCTTGCAGTTCCACTGAAGTTAGTGAGAGTGTTAGCGGCTTTGGTTAATGGCATATGAAGCTGTGTAGTCAAGTAGCTAATCATGTTTGTATTGAATCCCACTACGGCCAGCTTCTCACAAATCTCATTAGCTGCACCAAAACAAATCAATCCAAAGTTTACATGTCAGATCCAAAGCCATTTACTTAGTCTTGTGGTTCGAGGAGCTAGGTAGCAGAATCTCATAATCACACTATAGAATTTGACCAAACCTCAAGACTCGAAAAAATACTACCAAATTACTTAGTAATGTGATTGTCACGTTATAGCTAAGATTCAAACTCGTGCCTTTAAAAGATATGATTTTGTTTCTTACCAACAAGAACAACCTTTGTTGGCTAAGAAGGTTGTGAATGGAGGGAAAATTTTAATATAATTTGAGGCTTACCAAAGATGAAGGGCATTGTTATAAGCCCTCCCTTTTTCCTTCTGGCATGGTTTTCCTTCTGCTCCATCTTTCCCAAACTCCTTTATCTATTTGTATTATAATATGGCCTCAGAGTTTTTGTATATATAGCCTAAACTTGAGGTTTGGAGGATCTAAGGTTGTCACAGCAACTATTTTGTCAAGCGTTCACACCACGTTGTGGAGTTATGGCCACGAATATGATATATAATTTTCTACTAAAAATAATTTGGTTCCTAGGTAAAAAGCGGAGTTATCTTAATAAAATCAAATTATAAATTTGATACAGTATGGTTGGCGGGTGTGGGACAAGCAACTTTTGTCATACGCACATTTTTTGCCTCCCAACTTGTAATGTTTATAATGTATTTATTTATAGATATTATTAGAACTAGAAGATGTACTAGACAAAAATTATCTTCTTATTATTTTTGTTTTTGGTGAGTTGGCCTCTTTAACTTTTTCATTGTTGGTACAATCATAGCAGCTGAATACATGTATATGCCCACCTCCTTTTTCCCCTTCCTTGTTCAGGCACCACAACTAAATATGTACACAGTAAAAGTGTGGGTTGGGCATACTGTAAGATTTTTATTTCCCCTACTTTGCACGTGACTAATCAGTTTGAAGATTCTTTTTACCAAACCTAATTAACCAATCTTTCACAATTAGTATCTGAGCTTTTATGAAGGAAATAAAACAGCAAATAATTTATATATGAAATATAATAATTATACACATATTTGCTTGTTTTTTGTTGTTTTATAGTTGAAGTTCAGTAAAATAAAGCTAAACATGTCTTCCATGTACTCTTTCAATTAACATTTATTAACCGTATTTGAATAACCCATATACATATATCTAGAGATCATTTCTACATATATAACTTGTTGAGATAGTTCATTTGAAAGTACAAATGACGTATTAAGTATAAGCACATGCATGTGCTTCAGTCCAAATTTCCGCGATGATATTTTAGATCTTAGCTAAAACATTAACTTTTTTTTTCAATTGTTTCAACTATGATGTTTTTATTTTAATGGAAATATATATATATATATATATATATATATATATATATATATATATAT